>Ga0190360_1000059_pt1 | contig 55006 bp, 57 predicted proteins | sample 48721834_MG_FD_161271 | JGI IMG/M metagenome (GOLD analysis project Ga0190360, IMG submission 161271) | Hydrothermal vent microbial mat bacterial communities from Southern Trench, Guaymas Basin, Mexico - 4872-18-3-4_MG | ecosystem: Environmental > Aquatic > Marine > Hydrothermal vents >...
TAGAAATTCAGGCTATATTTTGTCTTAAAGGGGAGGGGATAAGGGGATGTGATTAATTCATTGTAAAGAATTAGATAAATTACTTCTTTTTTATTGATATATCTTTATTTTTGGTATTTTTCTTCAATATCCTATAAAAAGGTTTATGAATAAAAGATTTTTTCTTCTTTTATTTAATTATACGTATACATAGGCATTGAGGGCTCGCCATCTCGTCCTCTGGAATAACTCATAGTATGGGTAATTGTTGGGTAGATTTAATATTATTTCTCTTCCATGTTTTATCACGCTACCACCAATATTTATTAAAGTAAATCTGAGAGTTTTTAATCTATATATACTCCATCTATAAGGTAACACTGTTAATGCAAATAATCTCATTAAATTAAATGCAAGTAATATTATCTGAAAAAATGCACTATTCGCTAATAACTCCCCTGTTGGTATACTATTGAGGGCATAGTCACCTTTTAATTCTTTTATTGTATTCTCTGCATCACCACGCCTCTGATACCACCTCATTACTGCAGATTTATCCCAATTATATATATTCGTTATTATTGCATAATAACTATACTTAAATTCTTCAAATAATACAGGATCCCTTACTTTTCTCCTCTTCACTATCAGTCTGTATGCATCCCCCTTCTGATCTGGACCTATAAAATGTTGCGTCTCTGCTATCTCTTCACCCTCACTGAAATATTCCCATCTGTCCGAAGGTATCCACCTTATACCCCGCCTCACAGCTTTATCCATATCAGCACCTATACCAAATAATATCCCTCTTAAATCACAAAACCTCATTATACGATACTGATAGGCAGCACTGTCTGAACGAAAATATATACGCCTTACTCCAAGCCCCTTAACTTTATTGTATATACCCCTCAATAATGATAAATTGTTGGCAGATGGTGAAGCATTCCCAGGCCTGAATACCCCGCTTATTACCATATCTAATTCCTTTATTATCCCCAAAAGTGGGTTGAAACCCTTCACCTTTTTATATGTATATTCCGCACTCTCTTTCTCACTCTCTATAACCGTAGAGTCTATGTCTATAGTAATATGACGAAGCCTTTTCCTCTTTATTGCCTTTTTTACCAATCCATTGCTTATTCCCCTTATTACATTGATATCCCTCCTTTTAAACTGCCTTAAAAATTCCCCCATTGTGTTCGGTCTCGGTATATCTTTTCTGTCAAATAATCTCAAAAGCCCAGAATCTGATTCTATTATCCTTATATGCCTTAGCCTATCCCCACCAGAAATTATCATCCCCATTAAGTAAAATATCTTCTCATAAACCCTGTATCCTCGCATCCTCCTCTTTAAATGCCCTAATCCTACCTCTATAACCTTGAATATACCAAGAGATTTCATAAATGAACCTATAACACTAAGACCCGCATGTGATGTTACTGATAAATTTTTTGATTTTTTTACCTTGAATTTATCCAGATTATCGTGTATCATTATACCTCCATAGGTTTGATTTTTTACTTCACCCACTTTCACCTGGTGGGTGAAGTTTTTTCTATTCCCCATAACTCCCTTATTCTATAGAATTTACAATGCTTTTCAAGCCCTCTTATTGCTAAAATCTATCACTTATCTGAATTTTTGGGTATTTCTTATCCCTTGACAATCATATAGATTAATGTATATTTATTTATGACGCGGGGTGGAGCAGTGGTAGCTCGTTGGGCTCATAACCCAAAGGTCGTGGGTTCAAATCCCACCCCCGCTATTTTTATGAATAGGATTCTTATAATATTAGGTTCGAAAGAGGAAGAAATACTAAAAAAAAGGGTTTCTCTGGCAAAAAAGATTTCAGAGAAATTTTTTTTTAGTAATGTTATTCTTTCTGGTAGCAATGGTGAGGCAGAAAAAATGGAAAAATTATGGGGGAAAGATGCACTGCTTGAAAAGGCATCTTTAACCACCAGAGAGAATCTACTCCTCTCAAAAATTTTTACAGAGAATGGAGATATAATTACTATAGTAACGGATTGTACCCATAAGTTTCGGACCTATTATCTTGCCAAGAGAATATTTCCACAAAATAGAATTGAAATATATACCGTGAATCTCCCTTTAAAATCCATTGTCTCAAAAATATTATATGAGGTCTCAAGACTGATCAGGAATGCATTTGAATAAACCATATAAATTATTAGATCATACAGCTGATATCGGTATTGAGACAACGGGGGATACGTTTATGAGTGCACTGTCAAATGTTATTTTTGCTATGTATGATTTGATGATTGATATGAAGAATGTTGAAATCATTACTGAGAGGAGATTTTCTTTAAAAAGAAGAACAGATGAGGATACAGTTGTTGATGTTTTAGAAAATGTACTATTTTATTTCGAGACAGAGCATTTTATTGGGAAGAAAATAGAGATAATTAATAACGGATCCAGCATTGATATTGTTATGAAAGGAGAGAAATTCGATCCATTAAAACATAAAACAAAATTTGAAATCAAAGCAATTACTTATCATAAATTGGTGGTTAAACGCAGAAAGGGTAAGTGGATAATGAGGGTAATATTTGATGTATAAAAATATGCTTGATATTTTTCAAAATCATTGCATAATTTCTCTATGAGATTTATAGTGGCTATTGATGGTACATGTGCTTCTGGTAAAAGTACAACAGCGAGAATTGCTGCCAAAAGACTGAAGTGGCTTTTCCTCGATACAGGTGCAATGTACAGGGCTGTAGCATTTGAGATACTCAGGAGATGTGTGGACCCTGAAGATGAGGAAAAGGTATCTGAAATTGTAGGAGAAATTACTCTAACTGTTAAGCCTTCATCTGACGGCCAGAGAACTTTCATTGGGAGTGAGGATATCAGCAGTTTCCTTAGAACCCCGGAAATTGATAGAGCAGTAACCCCTGTATCAAAGTTTAAAAAGGTAAGAGAAAGAATGGTATATTTGCAGCGAAAAATAGGTGGCGAAAGGGAAATCATTTGTGAAGGTAGAGATATGGGTACTATAGTTTTTCCTGACGCAGAGTTAAAAATATATATAGATGCTAATTTAGAGGTAAGAGCGTTGAGAAGACAGAAAGAAATGCAGAATAAAAATATTTTTCTAACATTAGAGGAGATAAAAGAAGACCTAAAAAGAAGAGATTTTGAAGATTCATCAAGAGAAGAAAGCCCGTTAAAAATGGCAGCAGATGCGATTATGTTAGATACCACCAAGCTTACAATTGATCAGGAAGTGGATTGGGTGATAAAAAAAATTAAGGAGAGATATAAACATGTCCTGGCAGTATAGACTTGGGAGTATCCTTATTAGATTTTTCTTTGGTGTCTTTCTGGGTTTTAAATGGCGGGGTACAGAGAATGTTCCGGAAAAAGGAGGAATAATTATTGCTCCCAATCACAGATCAAACTACGATCCCCCTCTTATTGGGAGTACAGTAAAACAGAGGGCTATATATTATTTTGGAAAGAAAAGTCTCTTTGTGAATAAAATCTTTGGATGGTTTTTAGGTAGATTCAATGTTTTTCCTGCTGATACAGAAAAAAAGAACGATATCGGTTCTATAAGATTTTCTCTTAAACTTTTAAAAGAAGGTAAAGCATTGATGATATTCCCTGAAGGGACAAGATCGAAGACAGGAGAATTTCTTCCTGCGCACCCAGGAGTAGGATATCTTGCGTTAAAGGCTGGAGTTCCTGTTATTCCCGTTATTATAAAAGGGACTCATGAATCTATGAAGGAGCATTTTCTAAGGAGGAAACCATTGTATGTAATATTTGGAAAGCCAATATTCCCTCCTAAAATACCGATTACACATAAAAATGCACAGGAATTTTCAGATAAAATTTTGGATAAAATTAAAGAGATGGATAAGTGGAAATTTTAATCGCAAAGAAAGCAGGATTCTGCTTTGGTGTAATGAGGGCATTAGATATTACAAGGAGAATTAGGGAGGAAACGAGTGAACCAGTTTATACATATGGACCAATTATACATAATCCACAAGTAGTTGAAAAATTAAAAAAAGAAGGTATAATACCATTAGAGGATCTGAATGAGGTAGTGCCAAAAGGTTATCTTGTAATTAGATCCCATGGTGTTTCTCCACAAATAGTGGAAGAGGCAAGGAGGAGTGGTTTTAAAATTATCGATGCGACCTGCCCTTATGTAAAAAGGGCTCAGCAGTTTGCAAAGAAGTTAGTTGATGATGGCTATAGGGTGATAATTATTGGAGAAAAAAATCACCCTGAAGTCCAGGGGATTTTGGGTCATACAAGGAATAGAGCCGAGATCTACAATGATGACATTGAAATTGGTGAAGGTGAGAGAGTTGGATTGATAGCACAAACGACACAGTCTTTTAAGAAACTTGAAAAGGTAACCTTGAAGTTTTTGCCTAAAACAATAGAGCTTCGTGTTTTTAACACTATATGTAGCGCAACTTTAGAGAGACAAGAAGAAGCTGAAAAGCTCTCAAAGCTTGTAGATATTATGATTGTAATTGGAGGGAAAAATAGTGCAAACACAACTAGACTCGCAAAGATTGCTGCAATGAATTGCTCCCAGGTTTTCCATATTGAAACGTCTGAAGAGCTTCAAGATTCTCTTTTTAAGAATGCAAAAAAGGTTGGTGTAACAGCAGGGGCTTCAACGCCAGACTGGATAATAGAAGAAGTTATTAAAAAAATAAAAAGTTTTAAGGAGGTTTAGGTATGAAAGAAAGCAAAAAGAATACAATAATTGAAGATATCGACGAAAAAGAAATCGAAAAGTTGCTCACTGAGTATTTTGAGAAGAAGGAGCCAAAGATTGGAATGGTAAAGGGAAGAATAGTTAAAATCACAAATAAGGAAATCGTTGTTAACGTTGGTCTTAAATCGGAAGGAATTTTGCCCCGCTCAGAATTCAGAGACGACGAGGATATAAAAGTCGGCGATGAGATAGATGTTTACCTGGAAGATCTTGAAGGAGAGGAGGGACTTGCACAAATATCAAAGAAAAAGGCCGATTTCCTTAAGGTCTGGGATGATGTTAAAGATTGCTATGAAAATGGTACAAATATAGATTGTAAGGTTATTAGAAGAGTTAAGGGTGGTTTAATGGTAAATGTGTTTGGGATAGAGGCTTTTCTCCCTGGATCACAGATAGATGTTAAACCTGTTAATAATATCGATGATTTTGTAAACAAAACCATCCCTGTAAGGGTTATAAAACTTAACTGGAAAAGGAGGAATGTTGTAGTTTCCAGAAGGGTTATTCTCGAGGAGGAAAAGGAGCTTGAGAGGAAAAGATTTTTCAACTCAATAAGTGAAGGTGATATAGTTGAGGGTGTTGTAAAAAATGTTACTGAATTTGGTGCTTTTATTGATCTTGGAGGAGTGGATGGGCTCCTGCATATTACAGATATGTCCTGGGGAAGAATAGCACACCCTTCTGAAGTACTTGCCATTGGTGATATGATAAAGGTAAAAGTAATAAAAGTGGATAAGGAACAGGAAAGGGTTTCTCTTGGTTTAAAGCAGCTTGAGCCTAATCCATGGGATAGCATAGAAGAACGATATCAGATAGGCAAGAGAGTAAAGGGACGAGTAGTTTCCCTTACGGATTATGGAGCTTTCATCGAGCTTGAGAAAGGTATTGAGGGTTTGATTCATGTTTCAGAGATGTCTTGGACCCAGCATATTCAACATCCTTCAGAAGTAATGAAAATTGGGGACATCGTAGAGGCGATTGTTCTGGATGTGGACAAAGATGAGCAAAAAATCTCTTTGGGCCTTAGGCAAGCAATCCCTGACCCCTGGAAAAATGTGGGAGAGAAGTACCCCGTTGATTCAACCGTTGAGGGTAAAATAACTAATATCACCACTTTTGGAGTATTTGTTGAACTTGAAGAAGGTGTAGAAGGTTTGCTACATGTTTCTGATATTTCTTGGACGAAGAGGATTGTTCATCCGAGAGAGGTATTTAAGAAGGGTCAAAAGATAGAATGTAAGGTCTTGAGTATCGATGTGGAAAAAAGAAGAATTTCCCTCGGATTAAAACAATTGGGGCCAGATCCATTAAAGATCTTTGTAAGAAGGCATACAGTCGGGAGTGATATAAAGGGTGAGGTTGCAGAACTTATGCCTCGTGGAATGATTGTAGAACTTGAGAAGGGATTAAAAGGGTTTGTGCCCTTTTCTCATCTATACAGAAAAGGGATGAAAATACCCGCTGATAAGTATAAGATGGGAGAGATTTTAGATTTAAAAATTATAGAAATAAATCAAAAAGGGAGAAATATAGTATTGTCCGAAAAGAAATTTTATGAAGAAGAAGGGAAGGAAGATACTGGAACTGCATCGGAAGAGAAAAAAGAAGAGGGGTCTTTCGATCAAAGAACACAAGAATAAGGTAGACGAAAAAAAAGAATGACAAAAAAGAAGAATAAAATAATAGGTGTAATACCTGTAAGATTTTTTTCCACACGCTTCCCGGGAAAGCCTCTTGCTTTAATAGCTGGTAAACCAATGATTCAGTGGGTATGGGAAGGTGTCTCTTCTTCTAATTTGATTAATAAAATAATAGTTGCAACAGACGATGCAAGAATAAAAAAGTTTGTTGAATCTATTGGGGGGGAAGCCAGGATGACTTCCCCTTCTCACTTTTCAGGGACAGATAGAATATGGGAGGTGGTCAAAGAAGAGGCAATAGAGATCATAATAAACATACAGGGAGATGAGCCCCTTATAACAGGTAAAATATGCGATAACGTTATAGAAACATTATTAGCTCATCCTCAAGCTGATATGGCAACGGTTGTTAAGCGTGAAAGAAAACCAGGAAATGAAAATATTGTAAAAGTAGTTGTTAATGAGAATGGATATGCCCTCTATTTTTCCCGGTCACCAATACCTTTTTACGTGGATGGGAATCCCTCTTATTTAATTCATAAAGGTATTTATGGATTTAGAAAGAACTTTCTTGAAAGGTTTGTAAATTCTGACCAATGTTATCTTGAAAAAGCGGAAAAACTGGAACAACTAAGGGCACTTAGCATTGGAGGAAAAATAAAGGTTGTTGAGATTGAGGAAGAACTCATCTCTGTAGATGTACCTGCAGATATTGAAAAAGTGAAAAGGACGTTAGCATCATGATTATTTTAATCTTAGCGACAATAATTAATGTAAATTTTCAACCCCGGATAATTTTTAGTGATGGCTATATCAAAATAGCAGAAAAAAAATGCGTTCCCTTTCCATCTCCAGGCGATCCGTCTATTCCCGTTTACCCCCTTGAAATTAAAGCAGATGGAAGGATAGATAATATCCACTGGGCTATAAAAGATATAAAATCTGTCAAGAAGAGTGTTAAGGGCGCTATTTTACCAAATCAGGTGCCTTCCATTTTGTCGCTACCCCCAAGAAAATGGATCTCATTAAAAAAATTTGATGTGTATCCAAAACAGATTGTTCAATACAAAGGTGTATCATATAAAGGAAATGAATCAATTATTTCATTTATTATTTTCCCTGCAAGGGTTAAGAATGATACAATTCAGCTTATTGAGGGTGTCACAATATCTATAAAATATGATACTAAAAAAATATTACATAAAATATCAGATTCATTGGATCTTGCAATAATAACAAACCGAGAATTTAAAAATGCCTTTGAAGAGCTGAGAAATTGGAAAATGAAAGAAGGTATAAAAACAGGCATCTTTGAAGTTGATAGTATTGTTTCTTCTTGTGCTGGAAGAGATACACAGGAGAAAATTAGAAATTTTGTGAAATCTCTGTATTATAACCGTGGTCTCAAATATCTTATTCTTGGAGGAGACGAGGATGTAATACCATCAAGAGTTGCATTTGCGATGAGTTCTGAAGCAGGAATAATGCCTGACGAAGATAGCCTTCATGCCGATTTATACTACGGTGATTTGGATGGGGATTGGGATAGGGACCAAGATGGAATATTTGGAGAAGTGGAGGATTCAGTCGATCTTTATCCCGAGGTTTCAGTGGGGAGAGTACCTGCTCGGAAAGACCATATAGAGGATGTTAATGCATTTATAGGAAAATTAATAAATTATGAAAAAAATCCTGGGAGTAATCTTCAAAAAGATCTTTTCCTGGGTATGATTCTCTGGGAGGATCCATATACAGATGGAGGAAAGGCAAAGGATAGAATAATCGATAGGTGTATACCTCCCTATATTAATGTGATGAGGATGTATGAATCAATTGGCAATTCTGATCATGATTCTGTTATCCAGGGGATGAATACTGGCCCCAATCTCATCAATCATAATGGACATGGGTGGTATACAGGTATGTGGATTAGAAGCGGCCAATACGTTTCTATTGGGGATATGGATACACTTTCTAATGATACTTACGGAATTGTATATTCACTGGGATGTTGGGTTGGTGCTTTCGATTATGATGCGGTAAGTGAACATTATATTAGAAATCCAGGTGGAGGGGGTGTTGCTTTTATAGGTAATTCAAGGTATGGATGGGGTTCTCCTGGCAACCCTGGTTTTGGATATTCTGATATCATTGACGAGAAGTTTTTCAATATTCTTTATAATAAGGTGGATGACACAATAGGCAAAATTTTGGGGGATACCAAGGTATCCTTTATTCCTCTTTCAAGAGACAGAAACGTTTATAGATGGCATCAGTATCAAATAAACCTGCTTGGCGATCCCTCTATGAGGGTATGGAAGAAAAACCCAGATACAATGAGGGTTGTATTTCTTGATTCAAACAATTGTATTGTTGTTCACAATAATACACCTGTTGAAAATGCAACCGTGGTTGAGTGGGGTAATAATTATAAAATACTCAAGACTGATTTTACAGGAGGATTTCCCATTTACGCAGATTCTTGTAATATAACAATTACAAAAGAAGGTTTTTTACCCATTGAGTTTACACATAACCGAAAATCTGGTATTAAATTGAATTTAATTACATCAAATAATAAAAATATTTTGTTCCCCGGTAAGGGTATGTATTTTGATTTAAGTATAAAAAATAATACAGGTAAAGATATCGATTCAGCCCTGGCGAAAGTGACAGGTAACAGTATAGATATAACAGATAGCTTGACTGCAATAGAGAACCTTAACAACGGGGATTCTCTCTATATTGATAGTGCTTTTTATGGAATTCCAGGTATAAATTTAATGGATGGAGATTTAGTGTCAATAAAATTGGCAGTATTAGGTGATACTTTAATTAAATATTTCGGTATTGGTACCCCTGTTATGTCCCTAAACAATGTTGATTACAGGGGCGATGCTATTTTGTTTACATGGAAAAATGTTGGTCACTTCAGTGCAGCAGGTGTTACAAGGGCTATTTTCTCATCTCCTTTTCCACTCAACCCAAACAGGAATATTGGAGAGATACTACCAGGCCAAAATATTCAAGATACTGTTTTTTTTCAATCTCCATTTATAGGTGATTTAGAGACAGTATTGTCTACAGAAAATGGTAGTACAATTGATACAACTTTAAGATTTATGAATTATTATTCTTTTTATGATAATTGTGAACCACCAGACACTTTTTTTACACATTCTGGTGTTAGGGACTATTGGCATCTTTCAAGTAGAAGATCCCATCAAGGTTCTTATTCCTGGTATTGTGGTATTGAGTCTACATATACAGATTCTCAGGATGCCTCTCTTATATCTCTTCCTGTTATAGCCTCAAACATAAATAAACTCTCTTTTTATTATTACTACTCCTTCCCAAACTATGGTTCTGATGGATTGTATATTATTTTAATGGATGGAGACACGAATGATACCCTTGATTATATAGGTTCGGGGGGTGCCTTGAAGGCTATTCAGGGGGGATGGTATAAGTCTGAGTTTGACTTGCCTGTACAAGAGGGTGATACTTTCTCAATATGTTTTTCGTGGAAGTCAGACAATGATAGTATGGTCGGAGAGGGAATTTATATTGATGATATTATCATTACTGGGAATAAAGTTTCGCAAGCAATTAGTATATTTCCCAAGGATTCATTAAAAATAAGTTATAATACAGAAAATGGTACCTATGATATTTATTTTTTACTTGAAAAGTATAAAAATCTATCATTTAATGTATATGATATTATGGGAAGAAATATTTATACAAAAAAAATAAATTGTAATACTGGTTTGAACCACATTGTGGCTGGGATAAGGGAGTTTAAAAAAGAGGGTGTTTATTTTATAAGGATAGGCGGTTTTCCTATAGAAAAAATTGTATTTTTAAGGAGGGAAGTGAAGTGAAGTATATAGTAGTAGTTGGAGGGGTGTTAAGCGGAATCGGTAAGGGCGTCGCTACTGCTTCTATTGCAAGAATGCTGAAGGAGTATGGCTTTAAAACAACTGCAATTAAGATTGATCCTTACATAAACTATGATGCGGGGACATTGCGACCTACTGAACATGGCGAGGTTTGGGTTACAGATGATGGGGGAGAGATCGATCAAGACCTTGGTAATTACGAGAGGTTTCTTGGAGAGAATCTTCCCAAAAGGAATAATATTACCACAGGTCAGATTTATAAGGCTGTTATCGATAGAGAGAGAAGAGGAGAATATCTGGGACAGACAGTCCAATTTATACCCCACATTCCTAATGAAATAAAAAGCAGGGTAAGGGACGCCTGTGGTGGGAATGATGTCTGTTTGATAGAAATTGGAGGAACCATAGGAGATTATGAAAATATTCCATTTCTTTTTGCAATGAAAAGTATGGAAAGGGAAGAAGGAAAAGAAAATTTCATCTATGTATTATTGACCTACCTTCCCATTCCATCTCATATTCATGAGATGAAGACAAAACCTACACAGCAGGCAATAAAATCGCTTTCTCAACACGGCATTTTCCCTGATTTTATTCTTTGTCGGTCAGAGGTGCCACTCGATCTTGTAAGAAAAAAGAAAATAGAAACCTATGCGAATATAGATGCGGAATTTGTAATCTCCGCGCCAGATGTAGAAACTATATATCAGGTTCCGTTGAATTTTGAAAAGGAAAATCTTTCTATTAAAATAATGACTAAACTAGCACTTACTCCAAGAAGGAAACCGGATTGGTCTGACTGGCAAATACTTGTCAAAAGAATTCTGCAGCCTTCCAGAACTATTGATATAGCTATAGTTGGAAAGTACATCGATGTAGGAGAATTTACTTTGACTGATTCCTACATTTCAGTAAACCAGGCTGTTGAACATGCTGGTGCCCATACCGATACCCAATTAAAAATCAATTGGGTAGATGCAAAAAGGTTGGAGGAAGAGGAGCCTGCAAAAGTTCTAAATGGGTTTTCAGGTATAATTGTGCCCGGTGGTTTTGGTAACAAAGGAATAGAGGGTAAAATAAATGCGATTAGGTTTGCTCGAGAGCAAGGTATACCATTTCTTGGTCTATGTCTTGGTATGCAGCTTGCTGTTGTTGAGTTTGCAAGAAATGTTTTAGGTATGGTAAAGGCAAATTCAACTGAATTTGACCCGAAGACTCCATATCCAGTAATTGATCTATTACCAAAACAAAAAGAAATACTTCAAATAAAGAAATACGGTGCCTCTATGCGACTTGGTGCATATGTAGCCCAGGTAATAGATGGGGTGAAGGTTTTTGAACTATATAAAAAAACTGGTAGGATGATGAAGGATAAAGAAACTGTCGGCAATCTTGACCCTTTTAGGGTAGGGAATGTTCAATTGAATGATCCGTTCGTTGTTGAAAGACATAGGCATAGGTATGAAGTAAATCCTGTATATATAGATAGTTTTGAAAAAGAGGGAATGATATTTTCTGGATATCACGTATCTATTGAGAATGAATACTTAATGGAGTTTGTTGAGTTAAAAGATCATATATATTTTGTTGCAACACAGGCTCATCCGGAATTTAAATCAAGAATAGAAGATCCAGCCCCTCTGTTTTTAGGATTTGCAGAAAAGGTGGTAGAATATGCAAAAAAAGATTAAAATAAGGGATGATTTATACATAGGTGGAGGTGCACCATTTGTTCTTATTTCTGGTCCCTGTGTAATTGAATCCAGAGACAATGTTTTTTTAATTGCTGAAACCCTAAAAAAACTGTCCAGTGAGTTGGGGATAGGATTTATCTTTAAGGCCTCTTTCCTGAAAGATAACAGATCATCCCCTGAGAATTATATGGGTCCTGGCATAAAAGAAGGCTTGAAAATATTGAGAGAAGTAAAAGAATCCCTTGATATACCTGTTCTTTCCGATATTCATTCTGTTGATCAAGTAGAGCCAGCTGCGGAAGTTCTGGATGTTCTTCAAATACCAGCTTTTCTTTCACAGCAGACATCTTTACTTTTTGCTGCAGGAAAAACGGGAAAACCAATAAATATAAAAAAATCCCAATTTATCCCACCAGAGGATGTTAAAAATTCAATTAGCAAAGTGGAGTATGTCGGAAATAAGAATATAATAGTTACCGAGAGAGGAACATTCTTTGGGTATCATAGGCTTATTGTAGACATGCGTTCGTTCCCCATTATTAGGAAAACGGGCTACCCAGTAATTTTTGATATTACACATTCTGTGCGAGTATACGGAATTCCTTCAAAGGATCCAAGAGGTGGAGAGAGGGAGTTTATTGAACCTCTTGGGAGGGCAGGTGTTGCTACTGGTGTGAACGGGGTTTTTATAGAGACGCACCCTGAACCTTCTAAAGCATTGTCAGACGCTGCAAGTATGTATCCACTTGACAAAATGAAATCTTTTCTTATTCAACTTCTCCGGATTCATAACCTTGTAAAAGAGTATGTATAAATTTTTAGGTTTGGATGTTGATGGCGTTTTAACTAATGGTAGTATTGCATATACTGATGTGGGTGATGAATTCAAGATATTTAATGCTCATGATGGGCTGGGTTTGAACCTGTGTGTCCGTTCGGGTATCTTGGTCGCTATTATTACAGGTAGAAATTCTAATATGATTTATAGAAGAGCGGAGGATCTCGGAATAAAAGAGGTATGGGTGGGTATAAGGAATAAAAAACGAATTGTTGAAGAACTTCTTTATAATTACAATATTAAAAAAGAAGAGGCAGTCTTTATTGGTGATGATATTCTTGATATTCCAGCACTTGAAAGCGTTGGTTTTCCTGTTGCTGTGAGAAATGCCTGTAAAGAGGTTAAAGAGATATCTAAGTATATTACAAATGTTAATGGGGGCGACGGGGCAGTGAGAGAGGTATGTGAGTTAATCTTGAAAGAAAATGGTGTATGGAGAAAAACAGTAAATGAGTTACTCAAAGAACTTAGAGCAGCAGATTATTGAGATAGCGAGAGGTATATTCGCTAAAGAAGGAAAGGAATTAATAAATATTTCTAAGAGAATTGGGAAACATTTCTTTGAGGCTATTGGTATTTTATCTAAGTGTAAAGGAAGGGTAATTGTGACAGGTGTTGGCAAATCAGGCCTGGCAGGAAGAAAAATTGCCTCTACATTTTCCAGTACTGGTACACCTGCTTTTTTTATTCATCCTACGGAAGCCTTGCATGGAGAGATTGGTCTGGTGAGAAAAAATGACGTAGGACTCATTCTCTCTAAGAGCGGAGAATCCGAAGAGGTTATAAATGTAGCCCTTTTAATGAAAAATTTTGGGATACCTGTCATATCTATTACTTCTTCTCCTCATTCCCAGATTGCAAAGATATCAGATGTATGTCTTGAAGTGAAGGTCAATGGAGAAGTCTGTCCTTACAATCTTTCCCCAACAACCTCAACAACTGCTTCGCTTGTAATGGGAGATGCGCTTGCCATAGTATTATTAAAATTAAAAAATATTACAAAAGAAGAATTGGCACGAATTCATCCTGCGGGAACCATTGGTAAAAAATTAATGTATCTTGTAAAGGATTTAATGTTGACTGGATCTTATGTACCTATAGTAAAAACGGATGTAAGAATGGAAAAAGTTATACTCGAAATGACTTCTAAGAGAGGAATTACCAGTGTAGTTGACAAGAGAAATAAGGTTGTTGGTGTTATTACAGATGGTGATTTGAGAAGGGCGTTGAAAGGCAACAAAAATATTTTTGAGTTTAAAGCAAGCGATATCATGACAAAGAACCCCAAAATAATATCACCAGATGAATATGTTGAGAGTGCAATCAAAAAAATGGAAGAAAATAGGATAACAGCATTAATAGTGACAGATAAAAAAAATACTCCTATAGGGATAATTCATCTGCATGATATTATGCAGAGGGGGGTGATATAATCTTTGGATACAACATTTTTCCCAAAGTAGAATCCACTCTTGGAAGGGTTGATCCTCTCATAAAAATTGTATTTTCACTTATTTTTGCTGTTGTTGTACTAATTACCAAAGATATAAAAGATTATCTTATTTTAACTATATTGGCGATTGCCCCTTTTTTCTTTTCAAGTATTTCTTTTAAAAGGGTCTTAAAAATCTTTACCCCTTTCCTGATTCTTTTCGTTTTTACGATGTTATTTCACGCATTTTTAACCCCCGGTGAAATTATATTTCAGGTTGGTTTTTTACACATTACAAAAGCTGGGTTAAGAAATGGTGTAATTTTTTCTATGCGTTTAATGTTGCTTATTCTATCTGCTTCTGTGTTTACATTGACAACTTATCCATTTGACCTTTCTGATAGATTAGCAGGACTTTTTTTCAATATCAAGAAAACCCTTCTTAGAGAGATACCTTTTATGCTTGGCCTATCAATGCGGTTTATCCCAACACTCTTTGCAGAAGGGCGAAGGATATTGTTAGCTCAAAGAGCGAGAGGTATTAACATTAAAATAGGAAAGGCTGTATTTTCTATATTATTCCCTGTTGTTCTATCTGCTATTAGAAAAGGAGATGAACTGGGGAATGCATTGTCAGCCAGAGGTTTTGAACCCGGTGAAAGAAGGACTCTACTTGTAAGAAAGAGAGAGTATTATCTTGATATAGCTTTCTTGATATATGCTTTTTTACCTATTTTTCTTGTTATATTTATATGAGGAATATAAAAATCACGATAGAATATGATGGGACAGATTTCTATGGTTGGCAAAGGCAACCCTCAAAGAGAACTGTCCAGGGGGATATAGAAAGGGTCATAAGGCGTATTACTGGTGAAAAAACAAGTGTAAAAGGTTCGGGGAGAACAGATGCAGGAGTGCATGCAGTAGGTCAGGTCGCGAATTTTTTCTTAGAAAAAGATATACGTTTAGAAAGATTAATGGCAAGTATGAATAGTTTACTTAATAATGATATTTACATAAAGTTCATAGAATCAGTTCCAAAAGATTTTGATGCCAGATTTTCCGCTATTTCTAGAACTTATAGATATTATTTGTTTTTAGGGAGGTCACCCATCAGAAGGAGGTATGTATGGGAATTTTCTCATCCTTTAAACCTCGATATAATGATAAAATCAACGGATATGTTTAGAGGAGAGAAGGATTATACTCATCTTTCTACAAAGGATTCTGGAAAATGCACGGTTCTGCGGGTAGATATGTTAAAAGATAATGAAACTGTCATTATTGAAATTGAAGCAAATAGATTTCTCAGAAGGATGGTTAGGGGGATAATTGGTACACTTATTAGTCTGGGCACTGGCAAAATGAAGATCGAGGATTTAGCCCTTATTTTCTTGGGAAAAATAAAGAGGCCAGGAATAGCCCCTCCTCAAGGTTTATTCCTGTACAATGTAAGATATTAGATTAGTAAAAAAAATTTTATCTTTAGTGATATTTTTTCCAGGGTTTTTGTTGATAGTAAAAGTGTTTCTCGTGATGTAATGTATAGTTGTTTTTAGTCCAAAGAAAAGGGGGGCTTTTCCCCCCCCTTTTTTACTTCACAGAGACCTCGATTTCTTTTGGTTTAGATTTCTCAGATTTAGGAAGATTTATTTTAAGGACACCATGTTCATAAGAAGCTTTAATTTTGTTCTCGTCAACTTCTACAGGGAGTGTTATTACTCTTTGAAATTTACCATAGGAGCGTTCAATTCTGTGGTAAGTTTCATCTTTTTCCTCTTTTTCTAACTTCCTTTCACCGCTTATAGATAGCTGGTCTCCGTGGATGGTAACCTTGACATCTTCCTTTTTCATACCGGGCAATTCTGCAGTAACAACAATGTTGTCTCTGGTTTCCTTTATGTCCACAGCTGGAAACCAAATTTCCTCACCTTTTTCGGGTAGAATTCCAAGATACTCCTTGAATATTCTGTCAAAGTCATCCTTAAGGGATATTAAATCTCTGAATGGATCCCATTTAGCAATATCTCTTTTAGCCATATTATCACCTCCTTTTATCTATAATTATCTTTACACGATTTCCATAATAATAATAATTAAAAATTATCTTTTGTCAAGGGTTAACAATTATTTTTTTTAAAAAATTCTATTGACAAACCTGAAGAAGTATGTTAAAAGGAGATATGAAGTTTAGAGAGATTTTTAAATCTATAAAAGTTATCTTGGATCTTGAAGCAAAAGATAAAACAGAAGCGATTAAAAAGATAGTTGGATATCTTCCTATAAACAGTGATGAAAAAAAGGAAATATTATTTAGTGCCATAATAAGCAGAGAAAAATTAGGTTCTACAGGGATTGGGCACGGTATTGCTGTTCCTCATGCCAGAAGCCTTATTCCCAGAGATCTTTGTGTTGTTGTTGCAAGATTGAAAAACCCAATTGATTTTGAATCTCTTGACAATAAACCTGTTAGGTTGATTTTTCTTGTAGTTGCTCCCCCTATTGATTTCAAGAATAGATATTTAATAACCCTCGGCAAGATTGCAGAGATATCAAGAAAGATTGCAAACGATAAGAGGATATTTAATATTGAAAAAGAAGAAGAGTTTTTGAGAGAACTCGAACGGCTTTTAGATAAATCAAAATGAATTCTCAATTAGTTTATCTAATATCTCTACAGGAGATTGATATGCTTATTAAGGATAAGAAAAGGGAGGAAAAAGCAGGTTATAAAATGGAGGACATTGAGGAATTTAACAAAGCAAGGGAAAGTATACTCTCTCATATTGAACCACATCTCCTCAGAAAATACCAGCGATTAAAGGAACGATATGGTAATGCAGTAGTCCCAGTAGTTGCAGGCATATGTCAGGGTTGTTTTATGCTTCTTCCTACCTCTCTCGTTTCTCAGAAGGGTAAAAACGAACGTATACATACTTGCCCAAATTGTGGAAGAATCCTTTTTTGGGCAGACGAATAGTCTAATTTAAAGAGTTAGCAGAAAATACAAAATAAGAATGATATCCATTTCTTTTTAAGATATTTATCTCTTTTTTAATATTAGTTTGGTTGCATATGAAAGCTCCTAATGATGGATAGGCCTTTTTAGGGAGTTTTTTTATTTGCCTGTAGAAATTATTGGTGTCGTTTGTGTAAATCATTGGAATAACAAAATCCACGATACCTTTCGATAACCATGTTTCCCAATCTTGATAATAAAATCTTTTTGCAATTTTACTATCCGACATAACACAGACACCGCAAGGTAATGAGATATCAGAAATTAGTTTTTGTAGGAATGCTGTAATTTGCGAAGTTCTGTCCTGCGAGAAAATTAATTTTATGTTCCCATTGAGTATGAAAGTCAGAGGATCTTTGGGGGTAATATAGTATTTCTTGAAGAAGCTTTCAACTGCAGGATTTTCATAACCGAAGATTGAGGATGGGTACCTTAAATAATCAAATATTATACCGTCTATGGGATAATTATTAATCAATGTAAACAAATATTTATGTAGCATTTTTTCATAATCCATTGCGTAAGGAGAAATGAAGTATCCTGGCAAACCTCTTTTTTTTAATTCAATAATACTCATATCTATGTTTTTTTCCCCATATTTGTCAACTATAAACCACTCAGGATGGCTAAAAACAAGATGGTGAGCCTTATGTGGGAATGGTGCTTGAGACCACGAGTAAAATACATTTATCCAGGAGAAGACTTTTATATTGTTCTTATGAGCACTTTCAATTAATATTTTCAGTATATCCTTGTTAGTTTTCAATTCTTCAAATCTCGGGAAAAATTTATTTTTGAATATAGATTCCCCCCTGGCAAATGTCTGTATAGCTATTGTATTCAGGTGATTTTTTTTGCATTTTTCAATAATAGTTTGTACTTCCTGATCTTTTACCAGTTCCCATCTAATTACAAAAAGACCTTTAATAGAAAGGAATAAGAGAAAGAGCATTATAGATGGTTTCTAAACCAATCATACGTTCGTTTTAAACCTTCCTCAAGGGTAAATTGAGTAGACCATCCAAGTTTTTCTTTTGCCTTGGAGACATTTAGTGATATCCTATCAACCTCTCCTTCTCTCTTTGGCTTGTACACAGGTTTTGTATCCTTATGGGCTATTTTTTGAAGAAGGTTTAGAAGTTCTTCTACGCTTGTTTCTATCCCTGAGCTTATGTTGAATGTATCTCTGTGACCTTTATGAATAGAAAGAATATTAGCAGAAACAACATCTTCTACGAATACGTAGTCTCTTTTCATTTTTCCAAAACCGTAAAGAATTGGTTTTGCATCTTCAATTAAAGCCTTTGAAAATATAGCAACTACACCTGCTTCTCCATAAGGATCTTGCCTTGGACCATAGACATTTCCATATCTCAGTATAGTGTAATTCAAATCCTCCCAGAAGCCAAAAATACGCAAATAATGCTCTGCAGATAATTTCGAGACGCCATACGCAGACATTGGCTCAGGGATCATTTTTTCATCTGCAAACACTTTATCGCCATATATGGCCCCACCTGTGGATGAAAATATAAATTTTTTCACCCCTGCTTTGATGGAGGCTTTTATGATGTTAATCGTTCCACCAATATTAACAGATTGATCAAATAGTGGATCCTTCAGGGATTTCCTTACATCTATTTGTGCAGCAAGATGGAAAACAAGGTCAGGTTTAAAGGATAAAAAAATGTGGTCAATTGTTCTATCCCGAATATCCAGTTTCAGAAATCGTGCCTTTGTATTAAGGTTATTTTTTTTACCTGTTGATAAGTCATCTATAATTAAAACTTGATTCTTTTCTTTGAGTAGCCTATCAACAAGATGAGAGCCAATAAATCCAGCGCCTCCAGTAACAATTGCCTTCATTATCTTAAGCCAAGTTTATAAATTTTGTTTGAATTTATGCCTTTTGTGGCATTGCGGGTATCAAGAATTATTGTTGAGTGTTTTACAATAAAATTAAAATCATAAAAATCATGTGCATCGATAATTACAAGGGCATTTGCACTTTTTAAAGTTTTTTCAGTTATTTCTGTAGATTTATAGGTTTTGTTATTTATAGTAATCTGTGGAACGAAAGGATCATTATATAAGATTTTTCCTGCTCGAGGGGAGAGCAGTTTTATTATTCTAATCGCAGCAGAATTTCTCGTATCTTTTATATTTTCTTTAAATGCAACGCCAAGAATAAATATAGTAGATCCCTTCAGCATAATATTATTTTGATTCAGGATATATTGAAGTTTATCTACAACATAGTATGGCATATTTTCGTTTACTCTTGCAGATAATTCAATAAAAGAAGTATGAAAATCATACTCTCTTGCTTTCCAGGAGAGATAATATGGATCAATTGGTATACAATGTCCGCCAAGGCCAGGGCCTGGGTAAAAGGGCATATACCCAAATGGTTTGGTTTTCGCAGCTTCAATAACTTCCCATATATCGATATTGCCCATTCTTTCACATAAGAGTGCAAGCTCGTTCACAAGTGCTATATTTACATTCCTGAATATATTCTCGAGTAATTTTGTCATTTCTGCAACCCTCGGTGAGGATACAATGTGAACCTTATCAACTATTTTTTTATAGAGTAGGGCAGTTAGCCTTGTGCATTCAGGAGTGACACCACCAACTACAACGGGAATCTCGTGAGGCCTAAATTTTTTGTTTCCTGGATCTACTCTTTCTGGAGCAAAAGAGAGAAAAAAATCTTTGCCGACACTTAGACCGCTTTTTTCAAGTATGGGGAGCACCTCTTTTTCTGTGGTTTCTGGATATGTGGTACTTTTTAAAATAATGAGTTGGTCTTTTCTAAGGTATTTTGAAATTTCTTCTGCTGCTGCCATTACGAATCTGAGATCCGGATCCTTTGTTGCAGTAAACGGTGTAGGAACACAGATATTTATGACGTCACAATCAGAAATCATTTTGTAATCATTGTAAAAAGTAAATTGGCCATTCTTTACATAAGGTTTAATATCTTCATTTGTAACATCATCTATGTATGAAATCCCCTTTTTTAACATATGGAGTTTTTCGTTAGAAAGGTCTATACCAATCACCTTATAGTTCTTTTGTAGAAAAGAAAAGGCCAATGGTATACCTACATAACCTAGACCCACTATTCCAATTACTGCAGTTTTTTCATTTATTTTTTTGTCAAGCATAATGAGATTATATGATTCAGGCATATTTTGTCAAGTGAGAAACAAGTTTTGAATCGCCGATTTATCATTCGGGAGATTTTTCTTAATATTAAGTTGCCATCTGATTGCTTTATAAGATATCATAGTCTTTATGAATGGGCATATAGTAGTAACTAGGGTAATAAAAATTTATTGACATGATTTATAAGTAGTATATAATTAAAAAAAAGGAGAGAAATATGTTTGGAACAATTGGATGGCCAGAGATTATTTTAATTCTGGTAGTTATTCTTCTTATTTTTGGTGCTAGAAAATTACCAGAGGCAGGTAAAGCACTTGGAAAGGGAATTAGGGAATTTAAAAAAGCCTTAAAGGGCATAGAAGAGGATATTGAGGAACCTGGAGAAGAAAAGGAAGAGAACAAATCAGACGAAACACAGAAAAAGAAGGGGAAAAGAAAATGAGAATATCAAGGAGGAATTTTTTAAAGATTGCTGGAATGAGCATTTTTTTTGGTGGGGGTATAACGCAGCTTTTTGGGGGTGAGTATGAACATTCGAGAAAATATCATTTCTGGAAAAACGGCAAATTTTCTCAGAAAACTGTTGACTCTTCTGAGGCGAACAATGGAATAATAAGGGCTAAAATAGATGGAAGGTGGAGAGAGTATAGTATTAGAGCACTGCCAGGAAAATTTATGAAATGGAATGTTGCAAAAAGACTTGAGACACTGAATAAAATGATGAAAGGTGAAGAACCTTCACTTGCTGGGCCTCATTCTGGTATGATCGCTTCTTATGGTGTTAAAAGGAGGGATTCAAAGTTTTCTCTGAATAACGCTGTCAAAGGAATAGGATTTGTTCCTAAAGAGGATTTAATTAAGGAAAAAATAAAATATATGAGGAATACTTTTTCAGATTCTCCTATGAAAAAGATGGAATTTATAAAGAGCCTATACAGAAACCCCGAACAATTAAATGATAAGCTTCAAGTGTCTCTAGAATTATATACGACCCCAGATTTTGAGACACATTCTTTTTTGAATCTGATGGCGAACCCAATAGCCACAATTGTTTTTCTAGATTTCCCCAGCTTTGAAATAAGAACTATCGCTAGGGTAATTCATCCTGAAGACAATACACCAGGAACATACGAAAAAGACTGCATTAAATACACAAATATGATCCATAGTTACTTTCATGGTGAGTTCAAAAGACAATTTATTGGACTTATCTTTTATATTATTGAGGTTTTTGATAATACGCCTGGTGAAAAGGATGCACTTGGCCAGAGGATAGTCCCACCGATTCTAAAATAATTATGGATTTATAGTAAAATCATTTTGTAAGATAGAGAGATATAAATATGAGATGTATTTTTAAAATATAGTTTTTAATTTATCCTGTTCTCCAATAATTTCTTTTATCCTATCTTGTTTCACTTCGATCACATCGAGAAATGCTTCTACGATATTTGGATCAAAGTGGGTGCCAGCATCTTTCTTCAATCTTCTAACTGCTTCGGTAAGTGACAATCTTTTTCTGTAAGGCCTGTCGGTTGTCATTGCGTCAAATGCATCTGCGACAGTTATTATCTTTGAAATAATAGGGATCTTTCTTCCTTTTAAACCAGCAGGATATCCTGAACCATCGTATTTTTCATGATGGTGAAGTATTCCTTGAATAACCAGTGGTTTATTCAATGGTTCCATAATTTTTGCTCCCCTTACAGGATGTTGTTTTATGACAGCGTACTCTTTTTTCGATAATTTCCCTGGTTTTAGTAGAATACTGTCAGGTATTCCTATTTTTCCTACGTCATGTAATAATGCAGCTAATTCAAGCGCATTTCTTTCATCAGGTGAAAGTTTTAGCGTCTTAGCAATAAGTGTTGAATATGAAGTTACCCTTGCCGTATGACCTTTTGTATAGGGATCTTTTGCTTCGATAGCATTCACTATCAATCTAATTGTATTCCTAAATAGTATTTCGAGTTCTTTATAAAGGCTGGCATTTTCTATTGCAACGGATGCCTGCTTTGCTATTGCCTCGAAAAGCGTAATGTCTTCCTCGCTGAAGTGCTCGCCTCCTCTTTTGTTAAGGACTTCTGAAACACCAACAATTCTATTTTTTCTTCTTAGGGGGACAGCAATAATTGATTTTGTAATGAACTTTGTCTTTTTATCCACGCCAGAGTAGAATCGAGGATCCTTTGAAACATCAGGAACATAAAGGGTCTCACCATGTGCAGCAACCCAGCCAGCAACCCCTTTTCCCCAGGGCACTCTTATTTCTCTTAATGACTCTTTTTTTTCTCCTGTAGCCGCAATGAAATAGAGGTCTTTTTTCTCTTCATCTATTAAAAAAATAGAACTTGCCTCGGCATTGAGGGTTTCTCTTGCAATTTCCATTATCTTTTCGAGGAGTGTCTGTAAGTCGAGCATTCCACCAAATTGGAGGGATATGTCGATGAGAGCTTTAAGCTTATCTAACTCTCTTTGGTTGATATCATATAATCTCATTCGTTCTATTTCAAAACCAAATACAGGAATTACACTCTTTATAATTTCTATGTCATCTTCGTTGAACCCATCCTTTTTATTCATTAATTCAATGACCCCTACAAGCCTGCCATCGATTATAATTGGAGCAGCAACAAGATTTATTGGATGGTAGTTTTCATCCTTTATCAATTCTAACCATCTCTTATCATTTTTAATATCATTCGAGACAACTATACTTCTTTTTTTTGCGGCAATTCCAGAGAGCCCCATACCTATTTTTATTTCTTTGCCAACAATATTCTTTGGTCCTCTATAATTAGCAAAGAAAAAGAGCTTCTGATCTCTTTTAAGAAGGAGACTTCCTTCTCCTGCACTAATACCTTCAACGATTGTTTTTAAAAAGTTTGTAGCGACATTCTTCATATCAAAAGAAGTTGTCATTCCAGAAAGGAGATTTTCAATAATCTGAGTTTTTCTTATTGTCTTATGATCCAATTCTTTTGAGCTCATATTGTCTTTTTCCTAATCCAATTTTTTCTGCATAGTCAAGTTGATACTCAGGGAAAGTTCCTCTATTAACTACTTCGAATTTATCAACTTTTTCTTGAGAATAGTCGTAATTCTGGGTCCAATTCGAACCCTTTACAAGATCAAAGGACGCCTGATCAATTGCAACAGGATCATTAGAGAGTAGTATTCCTATATCAGGAACAATGGGGGCATCGCTAAATGGGTAACAATCGCATTGGGGAGAAATATTTGTGAGAAAGTTTATGTAAATTGCCTGCTTGGAAAACACAACTCCATAGGCATACTCGACCATTTTTTCAACCAGACTTCTTATAGGTGCATCCCATTTTATCTTTATTGCATTGAAAGGACAGATTCCTATACATTCACCACATCCAATGCATTTTTTTTTATCTATGACCGCAATTCTATTAACCATACTTATTGCATCAACAGGACAGAATATCTCACATTTTTTACATCCTGTGCAATATTCTTCTTTTATGATGGGAATTGCATTTGAATGCATTGAGAGTTTGCCCTCTTTTATAGCACATCCCATTCCAAGATTCTTTATTGCCCCTCCAAAACCTGTTTGTTCGTGTCCTTTAAAGTGAGTAACTACAACAATTTTATCAGAATTTCTTATGGCTTCTGCGATTTTAACAGTACTATAATGTTTTTTGTTTATCTTGACAGGAACATAGGAAGTTCCAAACATTCCGTCAGCGATGATGATGGGGGCGAAATTAAATCCATTCCAGCTGGCGGTATTTAGATAATCAACAGCCGTAGATCTTGAGCCTTTATACAAAGTTGTCGTATCTGTAAGGAAGGGTTTTGTGCCTAAGGAGATAAGGAATTCGTAAATTTGTTTAACAAATATTGGCCTTACAAAGCTAGTATTATTTTTTTCACCCATATGAAGTTTAATAGCAATAATATCACCCTTCTCGAAGATTTTGTAGAATGTACTTCTTTGTAATACTTCAATTATTCTTTTGAGTAAACTTTTTCTTGTCTTTAGAGGGATAAAGTAAACTTTTTTATTCATTCTCTATAAAATCTCTTATTCGTGGTTCAACGTAGATATTCTCATTTATCAATGTTTTTAGTATTTCTTTGAGAATTCTTAGTCTATAGGGCTCAGGGATTTTGTTACTTATAATAATATATTTTTTGTTGTATAGCCTACAGTATCCTCCCGGGGATAGAATCCTATCCATAAAGACATTAATTCCTAATCCCTTTATTATTTCAATCAAATAATCAGAGTTGATCTTTTCTTTCATTGATATATCCCAGGACTATATTTTCGATTTCTTTTAACCTTTCCGGGGTTTTTGCTTCGAAACGAGCCACAATGACAGGTTGAGTATTTGACGCCCTGACGAGTCCCCAACCATCTTTAAATTTAATCCTTGCACCATCGATATCTATAACAGGAAAATTTTTGCTGAAATGATTCTTTACATCCTCGACAATTTTCCATTTTTTATTTTCACTTGTTTCTAATCTAATTTCAGGCGTAGAATAGTATGCTGGTATCTCAGAAAGCATCTCTGAGATAGTTTTATCTGAACGAGATAATATTTCGTAAAGTTTGGCTGAAGCAAAAATCGCATCATCATAGCCATAATAGTCACCGGCACAAAAAATATGGCCACTCATTTCACCTGCAAGTGGAGCATTTAATTGTTTCATCTTTGCCTTAATGAGTGAATGGCCTGTTTTCCACATAACGGGTCTTCCACCGATTGATTCAATATACTCTTCGACTCCCTGTGAACATTTTACATCAAAAATGACATAGGAATTTGGAAATCTTTTGATAGCATATTTTGCGAAAATGGCAAGTATTTTATCGCCCCATACTATATTTCCCTTTTCGTCTATAACACCTATCCTGTCAGCATCCCCATCATATCCAACCCCAATATCTGCTTTATTCTCAATTACCTCCTGTTTTAAGGATTCCATATATTCAGGAATAGTTGGATCAGGGAGATGGGCGGGAAATCTTCCATCTGGTTCACAGTTTATACACTCAATAGAAGCTCCAAGTTTATTAAATATTTTCTTCGCAATGATTCCCCCTGTTCCATTGCCAGGATCGATTACAATTTTCAGTTTTTTTAAAGGATAAATAATGGATAAAACCTTACTTATATAATCTTCTGAGAAATCTTTCGTTGTTTTCTTACCTTTACCTTCAAGAAATTCCTTGTTTAATATCATTTTTTTTAATATTTGAATATCCTCTCCATAAAGTGTCCGTTCGCCTAACATAATTTTGAATCCATTGTATTCAATAGGATTATGGCTACCAGTGATCATTATCCCGCCATTCAGGTTGAAATGTATAACAGAAAAGTATAATAGCGGTGTTGGAACCATTCCAATAGAAATAACGTTTACACCTGTTGACGTTATCCCATCACATAGTGCATCATTAAGCCTGGGGGAACTTAGTCTTGCGTCATAACCTACTGCAACCTCAAGACCTTTATTTTTTCTCACGAGTGTGCCATATGCCCGCCCTAAACTAAACGTAAAGGCATCAGTTAATTCCGAATCAGCTATTCCTCTTATATCATACATTCTAAAAATAGTATCAAACATTTTCTCCCCAGGTAAAAAAATACCTCAAACGTTAGTTTTACTATAATAATACTATCTTGTCTTCTCTATTTCAACATAATTATATATGAAGTTACAAAGTATGTCAATAACATATTAGATTATTGTTATTACTATTTATAGATGTCACATTAGAGAAGGTATAGAAAATGCAGAAGTGAGAAGTGGGAATGCGGAAGTCATAAAGACCGTGAGGCTTTTCTTTTTATCTTGACTTCTACCTTGCTGCTCTCTCTACTTTACTTCTACCTTCTCCTGTGTAACATTTTTTTATAATAATCACACAAAATAAAATATTTCTTGACTTTGTATTAAGAATCTTTAAAATATATACAAAGAGAGGTGAGTATGAAAATAGAATTTATACGAAGGCTTATTAAAGTTGTAGAGGAGAGTAATATAAATGAAATTGAAATTTCCAGATTTGGAACAAGGATAAAAATAAGTAAGAATGGCAGTGTGATTGAAACCGAGGTAGCCAAATCTCCTGGAAAACAAAAGAAAACTAAGGTGCAAGAAAATATTGAAGAGGTAAGGGAAGAGGAACGAAAAGAACAGAGAAACCTTACTCCAATAAAATCCCCTATGGTGGGGACATTTTACAGGGCACCTGCACCGAATGCACCGCCTTTTGTTGAGGTTGGTGATATGGTTAAGCCAGGTCAAACAGTATGTATAATAGAAGCCATGAAATTGATGAATGAAATTACTGCAGATATAGCTGGTAGGGTTGTTGAGATATTGGTCAAGAATGAAGAGCCTGTAGAGTACGGTCAAGAATTATTCCTAATTGAACCTGTTTCATAAGGAGGAATACCATGGAACTAAAAAATCTCCTTGCAAAAATGATAAAGTTGGAGGCTTCAGACTTACATCTAAAGGTTGGTAGTCCTCCTGTAATGAGAATAAATGGTAGCCTTACTGCACTTAATATGGAGCCTTTGTCTAATGATGATTTAAGGAAAGCCGCTGCCTCATTGATGACAAAGGAACAGCAGGAAAAATTTTCAAAACAGAAAGAGGCAGATTTTGCTATTGGGTTAAAGGGTCTTGCAAGATTCAGAGTAAATATATACGTTCAGAGAGGGAGTATTGCAATCGCAATGAGGATAATACCTCACCAGATAAAAACAATTGAAGAATTGAATCTCCCAGGTGTATTGAGAGATTTTTCAATGAGACCGAGGGGTCTTGTTCTCGCAACTGGTACAACAGGTTCTGGAAAATCAACAACACTTGCAGCAATGATAGAACATATTAATTTGAATGTGAATAAACATATTATAACAGTTGAGGATCCTATTGAATATCTTTTTAAGGATAAAAAATCTATTATTTCTCAAAGAGAGGTCGGAAGTGATACAAACTCTTTTGGCAATTCCCTTCGCTATATTCTAAGACAAGATCCTGACGTTATAATGATCGGTGAAATCAGGGATGTTGAAACAATGGATATTGCTCTAAAGGCTGCTGATACAGGTCATCTTGTATTTTCTACGCTTCATACACTAAATGCTGCTGAGACAATAAACAGAATAATAAGTTTTTATCCACCCTATCAACAGCAACATATAAGAGTGCTTCTTTCAGCTACCCTTGTTGGCGTTATATCACTCAGACTTCTTCCAACTAAAGATGGCAAGGGAAGAATGCCTGCAACTGAGATACTTGTTGCAACACCCCTGATAAGGGAATACCTTCTGGATGAAGTTAAGACATTAAAAATTCCAGACGCAATTGTAGAGGGTGACCAGTATGGTATGCATTCTTTTGACCAGTCTATCATGGAGTATTATAAACGTGGTGTAATCGATTTAGAAACTGCCATTGAAAATGTAACAAATCCTGATGAATTTAAGATGAAATTAAAGGGTATAGAAACGATGCAAGCGGGGTGGGGATAGAATTAATGATAAAGAAACTTCTTGTTGCAAATAGAGGAGAGATTGCTGTTAGAATTATAAGAGCAGCCAAAGAGCTCGGAATTGCCACTGTCGCCGTATTTTCCGAAGGCGACGAAAATGCCCTACATGTATATCTCGCAGATGAGTCCATCAGAATCGGCCCAGCTCAACCAGCCAGGAGTTATCTAAATATACCAATGATTATTGCAGCTGCAGAAGTAACAGGTGCAGATGCTATTCATCCCGGGTACGGTTTCCTTGCAGAAAACCCTGTATTTGCTGATACTTGTATTACAAGTGGTTTTATTTTTGTTGGACCATCTCCTGCATCAATTTCAAAGATGGGAGATAAGTCAGAGGCGAAACGAACTATGAAAAATGCAGGTGTACCTGTTATTCCAGGTAGTGATGGTCCAGTATTAAAAGTAGAAAAAGCCCTTGAGATAGCTGATTCTACGGGATATCCAGTAATCATTAAAGCTGTAAGTGGGGGAGGAGGTAGGGGTATGAGAATTGCACGAGATGCAAAGGAGTTATCTTCTTCCTTCAGAATGGCTATGTCGGAAGCAGAGGCATCTTTCGGTGATGGAAGACTCTATATTGAAAAATATATTGAAAATCCCAGGCATATTGAGGTACAAATTTTAGGAGATAAAGATGGGAATATCATTCATTTAGGCGAGAGAGAGTGTTCTATTCAAAGAAGACACCAAAAGCTACTGGAAGAGTCACCCTCTACGATTGTTACGCCAGAGACGAGGAAGAAAATGGGTAACATAGCGATACAGGGAGCGAAATCTATAGGTTATTATTCAGCTGGAACTATGGAATTTATTATGGATAAAAAGAAAAAATTTTATTTTATGGAAATGAATACAAGGATTCAAGTTGAACACCCTGTTACTGAACTGGTTACAGGAATCGATATTGTGAAGGAGCAAATTAAGATTGCGATGGGAGAGAAGATTACTTATAGACAGAAAGACGTAAAATTTAATGGTCATTCAATAGAGGTTAGGATTAACGCAGAAAACCCTTCGTCTGGTTTTGTACCTAGCGTTGGTAAAATAGAAAATCTGCATATTCCAGGTGGACCTGGAATCAGGGTGGATACCCATATTTATCAGGGATATCAAATCCCTTCATTTTATGACTCTCTTTTAATGAAATTAGTTTCGTATGGTATTGATAGAAATGAATCAATCAATCGAATGAGAAGGGCTTTAAATGAGATTATAATTGAAGGTGTTGATACTACTATACCACTTCACAAAAAGATAATTGATAGTGAGGGTTTTCAAAAAGGAGAAATAGATACTGAATATATCAAGAAATTGGGATATTAAGATTATTGGGATTACTGATAGGAAATATCTTGGAGAAAACATAGAGAAAGGTGTAGAACTCGCCCTTAAGGGTGGAATAAAAGCTATCCAATACAGGGAGAAAGAGATGGATGATAGATATAAATACAAAAAGGCTTTGGTGTTAAGAGAATTATGTGATAATTATGGTGCTATCTTAATTGTAAATGACAGGCCTGATATAGCAATTCTCTCCCATTCACATGGTGTTCATCTTGGGCAGAGTGATTTACCTGTTGATAAAGTGAGAGGAATATTCCAGGGTTTAATTGGGGTTAGTGTTGGGAATAAAAAAGAAGCGGAAGAGGCTGAGGTAAAGGGTGCAGATTATTTAGGGTTAGGAGCGTTTTATCATAGTAATACAAAACAAGATATAGCAGAGGTAGAGGATAAGGTTGTTAAAGAAATAAAAAAAAGTGTGAAAATCCCTGTCATTGCCATTGGGGGCATCAATATTAGTAATGTTAGAGCTGTAATGAAGAAGGGTGTGGATGGGATTGCTCTTAGTGAAGGATTATTTACAGGAGATATTTTTGTAAATGCCTCAAGATTGGTTGATTTGGTAAATAAATATGTCTCTCATTAAGTACGCGTCAAAAGAAATTACATGTAAAATTGTATACTACGGGCCGGGTAGAGCTGGTAAGACTACAAATTTAAAATTTCTATTTACGAAGATTCCTGTGGATAAAAAAAGCGACCTCGTATCCCTTGCAACTGAATCAGATAGAACACTATTTTTTGATTTTTTACCCATAGAACTTGGTAATTTTCGTGGTTTCAGAACGAGATTTCAGCTTTATACAGTTCCTGGCCAGGTATATTACGATTCGACAAGAAGACTTGTACTTCAGGGTGCAGATGGCATTGTTTTCGTTGCCGATTCTTCAGATTCAAGATTTGAGGATAATATCGTTAGTATGGAAAATATGATTGAAAATATGGAAAAAAACGGATTGTCAGTGGATGAAGTCCCGATTGTTATACAATACAATAAAAGAGATTTACCCGATGTAGTTTCGGTATCACAACTTGAAAAGTCATTGAATCCAAACGGATTTAAGTATTTTGAGTCAATAGCAATTAAAGGTGAAGGCGTAGCATCCACATTCAAAGAAATTGGGATGCAGGTTTTAAAATCAATAAAAATGAAATTGGGGCTTGAATGATCATTTCGAATTTTAATAAGGAAGCAGCAAAGGCAATTCAGTTTGCCTGTGAAAGAAAAAGTGAATATAATCCTATATACATATATGGCCAAAGGGGTAGTGGTAAGACTGAGATAATTAAAGAGATATTCAATAAATTTAAAGGCAAAAAAATGATTTTGACTCCTTCGGAATTCTGTGAAAAAAGCATTGAGGATATTAATAGAAATGATCTGCTTATTATTGAGGATATTGGTTTAATAAGACCCAATAAAGAGAACGAAAAAAAACTTATTTCCTTGATGAATAAATTTTTTGAAGAAGGTAGACAGATCGTATTAACGGGTGTATATGAGCCTGATAAGCTTCCTTTTAATGAAGAGATCGTGAACAAAATAAAAAGGGGTATAACCCTGAAGATATACCCACTTGATGACGAAGATAAAAAATTATTATTTAGAAATTATGCCCCAGATTTAGATGAAGGTATGCAGCAGAACATTCTTAAAAGCGAGGTTTCAACTGTCAAGGAATTTTTTGGATATCTCAATAATATCAGGACTTATAAGAAGAAAGAAGGGGAGAAACCACTTACGCAATCCAATGTATTTAAGGAATTTATAAAAGAGATTGAAAATGATATGCCAGAAACCCTCAAGAAGGGTTCAGTAGAGGAAGAGCTGAGGGAAGAGTATAGAGCCAAATTGTATGTTTGGAAAATGAAGGGTTTTCGATGTGATAGAGTTGAATCAGTAATTGATGGTAATATTGAGGATATAACCAGGGAGTTTGTAACATTTACAACAAATGTGCAGAGGTTGATTGAGTTACAGAGAAGGTATGGAAGTATTGATCAATCTATTATTCCGAAAGAAGAAAAAAGCCAGATAGAGGAGCGTCTTTTTAACCCTGAAGACATTCCCGAACTGGAAGAGACAATAGCACGATATGAATTGCTTTCAGAAATAAGAAGGAATGTTGCCAAATATATTAATTGGGATAAATCTTTTGATGATTATGTGGTTAGTGAACCCAATAAAGAGGCATACGATTTTGTAATTGACATCATAGATAATCCACGACAGAAGGGGGTATACTTAATTGAGGGTTGTATGGGCTGTGGAAAAACAGAGATTGTAAACCTTCTTGCACAGGGGCTTTTCAAAATGTATCCTGATGTTACCTTTTTGTTTTACAAATTTGAATATTTGATTTCAAGAGATTATCCGGAGTATATTAGCGAAAACATTGATGTGATACTTATAGATGATGTTGATATGTTTATAAATAAATCTGGGTGGGAGAAATTTGAATCTATTATCAATAGATGTAGTAATAGGTTGTGTATCTTTACTCTTACAAAGTATCCCAGAGCTGAAAAATTTAATGAATATGTTGATAACTCACGTATAGTTAAGATCCGCAAACCAGATAGACGCATTCTAAAAAAAATGTTAGAGGACGTTGAAAATATCAAAGGAATTGATTTAACGCTCGAGACAGAAAAAGACATATTGGATAAAGCAAAAGGTGGATTTTATGACCTTGAGGCACTGGTATCTTTACAACTAAGTAAGGGGTTGAGTAGGGAAGAGACGACGGATTTAAGAGAAAAATCTATAAAAAACAGACCCGAAGCAATAGATAAACTCAAAAGGAGGGGGCATGAATTGATAGATGGCATAGCGCAGGAGTTTCAGGACGATGATTTCAGATTGGGTAAGGAGATATAATGGCAATAAAAGGATCACTTAGAGAAGCATCCTTACCTGATGTGGTACAGATGCTGGCTTTAGGAAGAAAAACTGGTATTCTGAGTGTTACCAATGGTGAAATGCTTGCACATATTTACTTTGAAGAAGGCAAATTAACAGGGGCTGATATTGTCAATAGGGAAAATAAAGTAGGGGAGCTGCTGGTAAAGGCTGGTAAGATTACCCCTGAACAGCTTGACAGTGCACTGGAGAAACAAAAAAGTAGACGAGGTGTACCCATTGGGGAGATATTATATGAAATGGGGTTAATTGATGAGAAGACTCTTCAGGACGCATTAATAGGACAGATGAAAGAGACACTTTTTAATTTATTTTCCTGGAAAGACGGTCTTTTTAATTTCGAACCAGGCGAAAGTAAGGTTAAGAAAATAATTTCTATCAGCATAAAGGCAGAAGACTTACTTCTTGAAGCAGCAAGGCTCGCAGACGAGATTGGTGTTGTGGACCTACCTCCAGCAGATAGTATTCTTCAGAAGATGGGCGGTGTAAATATTGAAGAACTCGATGAATTTGAAAGACAAGTATTTGAAGTCATTGATAATAAAAAAACAATGGAAGAAATCCTTTCCTCTATAAGTATGGATGAATTTGAGACGATGAAAGCAATTGGAAGATTAAAAAAGAAAGGTGTTATTACATCACGCAAGTTTACCAATATTGCGCCTGAGAAGGCGGCTTCAAAAATTGCTGAACATGAGAATCTTGGATTGGCGTTTCTACAGATGCATATGTATGAAGAAGCTGAGAGAGAATTCAAGAGGATTTTAGATTTTCGTCCCGATGATTACAGGGCAATGTTTTATCTTTCAATTATAAGGTATAAATTAGAAGATTACAAGGAAGCGGCAAGTCTTATAGAAAAAATTAAAGATAGTCAATTTGAACATCCATATATTTACTCTAACCTTGCAGTTTATTATGAAAAACTTAACGATTTAAACAAGGCATTAACTTTAGTTGATCACGGGCTTCAGAGATGGAATTCAAATTTAGAACTTTTGTTAAATAGAGGTATAATTTTGATGAAAATGGGTCGATACGATGATGCTATCAATGCATTTAACAATCTTTTGAAGGTTAATAATGAAAATACATATGCATATTTTTTTATAGCTCTAATAAATATACTCCAAAATAAGATTGAGCATGCATTAAATTTTTTACTTGATGGATTACGCTACAAACCAAAGTTTCCTGAGTACTATAATAATATTGCCCGTGTATACGAAGAAACTGCTGAGTTTGAAAAAGCAGAGGAGATGTATAAAAGGGGACTCGAAATAGATCCTGCGTATCAACTTATCCGACTTAATCTTGCTAATTTCTATTATAAAAATGGTTACTATTCATTAGCAGAGGAAGAATATCTTAAGCTTATTTCATCTGATTATAAAAATGGGGATATATTTGCGAAACTTGGGAATATTTATTTTAAAAAGGGAAACAAAAAAGAGGCACTGCTTTATTGGGAAGAATCGCTTAAATTCAATCCAGATGATTTGACTGTATTAAAGAATATAAAAATTGTAAAACAGGATTATGGATTGGGCATTTGAGTATCTGAAAAGAACTATTAAAGAAATATTGAATTTTGAACCGGAGAATTATAAGGTTAGGCCATTTATAAGGAGGATAAGGTCAAGGATGAGAAGTGTAGGTATAATGGAATATTCTAAATATGCTGATTTCTTAAAAAATCATCCAGAGGAAGTAATTAAACTCAAAGAGACATTGACCATTAATGTTTCGAAATTTTTCAGGAATCCATCTGTATTTTCCATTATAGAGAATGAGATTTTTAAAAGACTTTCTTCTCCTATCACAATATGGAGTGCCGGTTGCGCAACAGGTGAGGAACCTTATACTCTTTCAATGATCTTGTTAGAATCTGGAAAGACAGGTAAGATCATAGCTACAGATGTTGATGCATCAGCAATAAAAAAAGCACAGGATGGTGTATATGAAAAGACATCCCTCTCGGAAATGTCTCCCTATATCATTTCTCGGCATTTTAGTAAAGAAAATGGTAAGTATAGAGTAAATGATAATGTCAAAAAACTTGTTGAATTTAGAATTCTTGATCTGAAGGAGCTTGAAGAATTTAAAATGATTTTTGATGTCATTGTCTGCAGAAATGTATTAATATATCTTTCAAAGGAGTTCCAAGGGGAGCTCATTAAGGGTTTTGCTAATCATTTAAAGGAGAGAGGATTTCTTATTCTCGGTATGGTGGAGGGAATGTTCGGTATTGGCGAGGATTTCTTCGTTCCATATAATTTAAGGGAGAGAATCTACGTAAAAAAATGAAAAAGTTATTTGTAAAGGTAGGAGATATGAAGGCTGCCAAAGATTCATCCCTGTTAATTACACTTGGGCTTGGCTCATGCGTTGCAGTAACAATTTATGAACCAGAAAAAAAGATTGGGGCGTTACTCCATTTTCTTTTGCCAGAGGGAGATAGAAACGGAAGTTCACCATTTAAATACGGAGATAAAGGCATAGAAATGATGGTTAAAGCTTTGGAAAATTTAGGTGCACAGAGGAACAAAATGGTCGCTAAACTATTCGGGGGGGCATTAATGTTTGCCCAATTGATAAGAACACCGGAGAATTCTATAGGGGTGAGAAATTTAAAGAAGGCAAGGGAAGTTCTTAATAGATTAAATATACCAATTGTTGGCGAGGATACAAACGGTGATTACGGAAGAAGTATTGAGTTTAACCTGAAAGACGGATCAGTTCGTGTTTCCTCGTATAAAGCTGGGGTTAAAGTTATATGATAAGGGTGCTCGTAGTAGACGATTCGCTATTTATAAGAAGTCTATTAACAGACATACTTGAATCGGAAAAAGATATTGATGTAATCGATACAGCTAAGGATGGGATTGAGGCAATTTCAAAGACCCTAAACTTTAGGCCAGATGTTATAACAATGGATGTAGAAATGCCTCGTTTAAATGGTATTAAGACCGTTGAAAAAATAATGAAGGAAAGACCCACGCCAATTATTATGATAAGTGCATACACCAAGAGAAATGCGGAGATAACCCTGGAAGCACTTTCAAAAGGTGCTATTGATTTTATAACCAAACCTGGTGGACCTGTAAGTTCGGATATAGGGAAATTGAAGAACGATATAATTACAAAGGTTAAAATAGCCTATAGGGCAAATATTACTTCATTAAATATAAAACCTACCAGGGATGTAGTACCTGGTTCAGAGAAAAGAACATTTAAAATTGTAGTAATTGCTTCTTCCACTGGTGGCCCAAAGGCACTCTCTCACATAATCCCAAGATTACCAAAAGATTTTGCAGGTTCCATTCTCGTTATTCAGCATATGCCAATGGGCTTTACAGGACCACTTGCTGAAAGGCTTGACAGGGTTTCAAATGTTAAGGTTCTTGAGGGGAAAAATGGAACAAATGTCAGACCTGGAACAGTGTACATTGCTCCCGCAGGTTTTCATATGAAGGTTGATTCGAAATTAACTATCTTTTTGACAAAGGATCCTCCTCTGCATGGAGTAAGACCATCTGCAGATGTAACTATGATGGATGTTGCCAGACTTATGCAAAAGAATTCAATTGGCGTAATTCTGACAGGAATGGGTAGAGATGGTAGTATGGGTGTTAAGCAGATTAAAAAAATGGGTGGTAAAGTAATCGTTCAGGATAAAGAGACTTCTACTGTTTATGGAATGCCGAAATCTGCACTTTCCACTATTACTCCTGATATCATTTCCCCTCTTGATAATATTGCAGAGGAAGTGATCAGGTTTATTGAAAATGATTGAAGAAATAGAAAACAGGATAAAAGAAATTGAAGATAAAATAAGAAAAAAGAAGGATTTTACTATTGAACTTAAATTACTTAAAAAAGAATTTTTAAAATACAAGGCTTATATATTTTCTGTCGAAAATAGAATACAGGATATCGAGGCAAAACTAGCCCCTGCCAGGATGATGGGAAAGTTGAGGTCTGCTGATGTTGATATTCAAACTCTTCTGGATAGTGCCTGGAATAATATAGTAAATGGTAATTATAAGGAAGCCGTTAAAGTGTTAAAAAAAGCACGAGCCCTTTCTCCAAATAATGAAAAAGTTCATTTATATCTGGGTTGGGCATTTACTTTACTTGGGAAGTATAATGAGGCAATGGCTGCCTATCAAAATGTGCTAAAAAAAGATCCCTTTAATCAACTTGCTTTGACAAATATAGGATTTATTAATTACAAATTAGGAATATATGGAGAGGCAATCGAAAGATTATCAAAAATAATAAAGGAAAATAAAGATAGACTGGCTGTATTGTATGCAAATTTTTATCTTGGCATAATATATTATGAAAGAGAAATGTATTTTGATGCCATTGAATTTTTTAATAAGGCAATAAAGGCTGGACCAAATCTTTTTGAAGCATACTATTATCTTGGAAAGGCATATATGAAGTCAGGAAATAAGAAATTAGGTGATGAGGTCTGGGATAAGTTGCTGTCTTTAAAGACAACGAATATATGGTCTCAGAAGATCGAGGAGGAAAGAAATGGTTGAAGAATATTGGGGTTTTAAGCTTAAGCCCTTTCTGAATACGCCTGATACTCAATTTTTATTCAGAAGCGAGTGTTTTAATGAAGGGTATGCCAGAATTTTATACAATATTAAAGAAATCAGGGGAGGACTGACATTGATTACCGGAGAAATTGGCAGTGGTAAAACATACCTTGCCTATGCTTTGAAAGAAGATCTTGGCAAAGAAGGGGAACCAGTGGTTCTTCTAACAAACCCCACTTTTTCTCCTACTGGCTTTTTGAAAACTATAATTGAACAATTTGGCATTGGAGAAAACGAAAAGATCTCGAGATACAGGGTGAAACTTTTAAAGAAGATAGAGAATATTCTTAATGAAATCAAGAGAGAGGGTAAAAATGCAGTTATTATGATTGATGAAGCCCAGGTGTTGAGGAAAGCCTTATTAGAGGAGATAAGATTACTGCTTAACTTTGAAGATAAAGATGGTAAACTTTTGCAAATCGTAATGCTAGGGCAGCCCGAAATGGCAAAAAAAATCAAAAAAATGCCTCAGGTTAAACAAAGAATAAATGTTAGGTACCATATTGGACCTCTCAGTAAGGAGGAAACTATAGAATATATTTCTCATAGATTAAATGTTGCAGGTGGTGAGATAAATATATTTAAAAAAGAAGCAATTGATAGAATATTTAAATATTCTAAAGGAATACCCAGGGTTATAAACAATATTGCACAAAATGCATTATTTGTTGGTATGAGTATGGAGGCTAAAAATATAAATGGAGAAATAATAGATGCAGTAGCAGTAGATTTGAGGATATTATAGAATGAAAAAGAGAAAAAAGATTTCCTTCCAAAAAATGCTTGAATTAAAGGAAAAATCAGAAAAGAAGATAAATAAATCAATAAAGAGTAAAACGGTTAAGGCAGAGGCTGCAAATATCAAGGAAGAACCAAAGCAACCAGCAAAGCTATCAGTACAGAAACAGCACAAAAAAATAGAAAAGGAGCAGAAAATAGTTGAGGATACAGGTTTACCGTTATTAGAACCAAATCAGATAGATAAAGGTAAAGCCATTGTGTTAGATGAAATTTTGGTAGTAAAGATAAAAAACGAATTTTATGGACTTCCGGTTGAGTATGTCACTGAAATATCAGAGCTTAAGGCCGTCCCAACACCTGATATGCCTGATTTCATCGCAGGTATAGTTGAAGTAAGAGAGAAGGTTATTCCAGTTATTGATCTTGCGGCAAGATTTGGTCTTGGGAAAATAGAAGGTAAAGTTTTACCTGTAGTTATAATTAATGTAGGAGATGAATCAATCGGTTTTCAAATCGAGAAGATCATTGAAATAGAAAAAATGAAAGACAGGGTAATAATGGCTTTACCAGATAACTTTAAGGAGAGATATCTTTTAGGAGCAATTGAATATAAAGGCAGGGTTTTAGCGATTATTGACCCCGGTTCCCTTCTAAGAGAAAGTGAATATAAGGGATTAAAGAAGATTAGAAATGAATAGCATATCAAAAAAATATGCACTTTATACAGTTTTACCAGGAATTGTAGGCACTATTCCTGTTGAGATTGTGGGTATAAGGTTTTATGCAGGTTTACCAGCAGAAAGACTACTTCCCCTATGCCTTTTAGTTTTTATCATTGCATCATCCTTATCCGTTATTTATTATTTTTTTCACTATTACAGGATGGAAAGGATTATTTCGGAAGATAATGCGAATGGATTGTTCCAGAGTCCAATCATTTCTGGAATTCATACATTGATAAATTTTGCTATTTTGGCCCCAATAATTTTTGTTATATATAATCACTTTAATGAACTTATTAGCAATACACAAATTGGTAAGGTGTTTTTGGTCAATATTTTTGCAGGTTTGATTGTATCGGGGATTGTATACCCCCTTGGGGAATTGATAATAATGCCATATCTATACAAATATGAACGAAAATTTAAAGGGATATCTTTATTTGTAAAATTATGCATTGTTCTATTAATTGGGTTAATCTTTTCGTGGTTTACTGGTGTACTATTTATCCGATATAATCCATCGATATTTCTAATTTTATTGCCCATTTTTCTGACGCTTCTAACAATATTCAGAGTTCTTAAACCAATGAGGCTTTTTAATGAAGGCTTAGACCAATTTATCTCTGATAAACCCAATCTAAGGTTGAAGATGAAAGTAAAGACAGGCGATGAATTCGAAGATCTGTCTGAGAAGGTAAATAAGTTTGTAGAAATAGTATCAGAGATTGTTAGTAGAATTAAAGAAATCTCAGAAAAAATGATGAAATCTTCAGAATCAATTTCTACCTTATGTAAGAAATTAGCATCTTCTATCAAGGAAATTATCAGCAGTATTAATAAACTCAACAATGAAAATATTAATTCTCACCAATATGTAAAGCATGTTAACGTAGAAGCTAGAAACGTCACTTCAATGGCAGAGAATATTGAATCTCAAATGAAAATGCTAACAAAAGTTACACAGGATTCAGATAAAAGAGCAGTTGAAGGAGAAAAAAAGGCAGAAGAGGTTCTTTCGAGGATAAAAGAGAATATCAACTCTATAAAGTCAACAGAGGAGAGAATGAAGGACCTTATTGCAACTGTTCAAGAGGTTAACAGTTTTGCAGATATTTTATCAGAAGTGACAGAGGATACAGATCTCCTTTCATTGAATGCTTCAGTAGAAGCTGCCCGTGCTGGGGAATACGGTAAAGGATTTGCAATAATTGCAGAAGAAATAAGAGGGCTCTCTAACCAATCAAAGGAATATCTTGATAGAGTTGTTTCAGTCTTAGATAGAGTAACCACTGCTTTTGAAAACTTCAGGAATACACTTTCAGAAGGTATTAGCAAGATTTCAGGAAGTGTGGAATCAATGGATAATATTAAGGGTGCATTAAGTGAGATATCAGAAAATGTTACACTTGGTACCAATATGACAAATCAGGTATCTGATACTATCAAAGAGGAAATAAATAGTATATCAAAGTTGTATAGTGTAATAAGCAATGTTTCTGAGACCTTTGGGGCAACTACTTCTGCTATAGAGGGAATTTCTTCTTCTTTAGAAGAACAAATGGCATCTATGGAGGAACTTAAAGGTATGACGGAAAACATGCTAAAAGTTTCCCAAGAGATGAAATTATCTATTGAGAGGTTCGAGGTTTGAAATATTTGATTTTTAATTTAGGTGAGAATACATTTGGAATTTCCATAGATAAAGTTAAAGAGCTTGTAAAATTTAAAAGGTTGCGTAGGTTGTCGCAAATGCCTAAGTGGCTTTCGGGAATAGTTTCTTATAGAAAAGAGAATTATGGATATGTAAGATTGTGGGAGATTCTTAAGACCCCCTCCCCTGAAAAGGAAATAATTCTTTTTTTAACAGGGGTTGATCTGGTAAGCTTTGGTATTGGTAATTTGGCAGGGATCAAAGACATTTCAGTAAAGGGAGTATCACACTCTTTTTTAAGGCTAAAGTATATAGAAGGGATTGGTAATTTAAATGGTAATATTGTATTAATTATTTCTCCTGTAAATCTTATTGGATCAAGGAAAATAAATACGATTAAACAGTTACTTAAGGGGAGAAAATGAGGAAGAAAGCATCTGTTATTGCAATCGGAAATGAAATTTTAATGGGGGAAATAACAGATACAAACTCTACTTTTATTTCAAGAAAATTGTTTGAAAAAGGTATATTGACAGTCGTCAGATTGCAGATACCAGATAAAAGAGAAGATATTGAGCAGGCCTTGAGATTCTGTATGGAAAAAAGTAATATTATTATTACCACAGGTGGTTTGGGCCCAACGAATGATGATATCACAAAGAAGACAATTGCCAATTTTCTTGGCAGAGATCTTGTACTTGTGGATGATTTAAAAAATTGGGTAGAGGGTTTTTTTCAACGCAGAGGAATTCCAATGTCAGATGTGAATCTATCTCAGGCAGAGATTATAGAAGGTTCAAGATATATAATGAATCCTATTGGCACTGCTCCCGCCATTATCATAAATGTAGGCAAGAAAAAGATTGCAATGTTTCCAGGTGTACCATCAGAGTTATATGTAATGTTTGATAAATTTCTTGAAGGAATAGAGGGGAGTATACCAGTTACTACATTGCTCAGGACAACTGGAATAGCAGAATCGGACATATATAACGAGGTGAAAAAGGATGCACCCCAAAAGATACAAAAGATTATATATTATTATCCTACCTGGAGAGGAGTTGATTTAAGAATAGTGAGTTATGATATTGATTTACAAAAAGATGCAGTTAATTTTTTAAAGCATAAATTCGGCAACTATATTTATTCGTTAGAAGAAAAAGAGATTGAAGAAATTGTTGGCATTATGTTGAGGAATAAAGGCATTTCAATTTCTGTTGCTGAATCCTGCACGGGTGGTCTGGTTGCAGATTATATAACTGACGTTCCTGGCAGCTCGGATTATTTTATTGGAGGAGTGGTTACATACTCAAATAAATCCAAGATAAACATCCTTGGTGTAAGGCAAAATGATATCGACAGATTTGGTGCCGTAAGTGAAATAGTCGCAAGGGAGATGGCTGAAGGTGTTAAAAGTTTATTTAATGCTGATATTGGGGTTTCAACAACGGGTATTGCGGGCCCTACGGGTGAGAGACCGGGGAAGCCATTGGGACTTGTTTATATGGCAGTATCTTACAAAAATGAGACCATTGTTAAAAAACAAATTTTTCTTTCGCCACGAAAAAGGGTAAAGGTAGCAGCCGCAACCTTCCTCCTTAATATGGTCAGGGAGGTAATAAAGGGATGAGATTATTTTTTGGTATTGATATACCTTTAGATGCAAAAGAGGCAATTTTTCAACTAACACATTTATTCTCAGCAAACTCAGTAAGGGTAAAATGGGTAAGAAAGGAAAACCTACATATTACCCTTCGATTTTTGGGAGATAACGATCCCCACAAAGTGTTAGAAATTATAGGGAATTCTTGCCCTGAAGAACCTTTTTATATAAGTCTAAAATCTATTGGAGCATTTCCTAATCGTTTAAAGCCGAGAATTTTATGGGTTGGTGTTGAGACAGGTGAAGAAAAGGTAAGATCTATCTATAAATGGCTTGATGAAAGATTAAATTCTCTTAAGCTGAAAAAGGAGAATAATTTTCTTCCTCATATTACCTTTGGGAGAGTAAAGCAGGGGAGGCTTAAAATCCCTCCTTTGGATTTTGAGTATCCTGAGTTTAAGATTGATAGGTTTTACCTGTTTAGTTCGGTTTTAAAAATAGGGGGACCGGAATACAGTAAAATTAGCGAAATTAAACTGGGAGGGAGATGATGAGTTTTGGTCAATATCTTGGTATAGAATACGTTTTAACTATGTTTATTATGCTTGTTTATGCGGCATCATTAAAAAAATCGGGTTTATTTGATATTTTCTTTCAAGAAGTTTTTAAGAGGACAGGACCTAAGACTGGGTTTTTAATCGTTTTGACAATTATATATTTTTTCTCCCCTCTTTTTTTAATACCTGTTTTAATAGGTAGCATACAGGATATTAGTATGAGGTATAAAAATAAGAATATAGCTCTTTCTATCTTATTGTCTGCCTTAACATTTGGTAGTGTCATTTTGCCTTTCGGTAATCCCAGAAATTTTTATTATATTATTTATTATAAGAGCGTTAATGGGACTCCGCTCTTTTTTTCAGAGTTTTTAAGAATTATGTTCCCTATTTGGATTATGATGTACTTTGTAATTTTATTTACCGCAATCATTGTTTTAAAACCAGAGCTTAATGGTGAAATTAGTTTAAGAAGCAAAAAGTTTAGATACAAAGAAATAATTTTTGTAAGTTTTCTTCTTATATTTATTATTGCATATGCGATGGGGAAGATGAATTTTCTTGGATTCTTTTTTGTGACTGGATTTTTCATTTTTACATTTGTTGGGAAGGATACATTAAAGAAGGTTGAATGGTGGATGTTAATTCCTATCTCACTATCGATACCATTAGGAATACTTATTTTTACACATCCAGTGAAAATGACAGGTATTTTTACATATCTTGTCACATTTTTCTCTTCAGGGATAATCACTTCTGATGTTTCTACTTTTATTTTTCCATATCCCCTTGCGAAACCAATTAATTTCCTGTATGGTATATCGGCAGGTGCTACGTTTGGTATATTAGGTTCTAGTTTAAGTATTTATTTATGGAAGAAGGGACGGGTGAAGCCCGATATGAGGACTTTATTTATTATTTCAGCACTGGCTTTTTTGGTGGGCTTAATTATAATTATTATATGGAGGTGAAAGTATGGAAGAAAAGAAAAAAAAGGCAATAGAAGAAGCAATGAAGCAAATTGAGAGACAGTTTGGCAAGGGAGCTGTAATGGTCCTGGGTGGGAAGGAGATTGTTCAGGTTGATGTTATTCCTACCGGTTCTATCTCACTTGATTATGCACTGGGTGTTGGGGGGGTGCCACGGGGTAGGGTGGTGGAGATATTTGGTCAGGAGGCCTCAGGTAAAACTACCCTTGCCCTTCATATCATAGCCCAGGCACAGAGGTTGGGTGGTGCTGCAGCATTTATAGATGCTGAGCATGCACTTGATCCAGCTTATGCAAAAGTCCTTGGGGTTGATGTAGACGATTTATTAATTTCACAACCAGATACAGGGGAGCAGGCGTTGGAAATCGCGGAAATGCTCACGAGAAGTGCTGCTGTCGACCTAATTGTTGTTGACTCAGTTGCTGCCCTTGTTCCAAAGGCTGAAATCGAGGGTGAAATGGGGGATTCTCATATAGGGCTTCAAGCAAGATTGATGTCACAGGCACTTAGGAAATTAACAGGTGTTTTGAGTAAATCTTCCACCTGTGCAATTTTTGTAAACCAGGTAAGGTATAAGATAGGTGTAATGTTTGGTAATCCCTTGACGACACCTGGGGGGCTTGCATTGAAATTTCATACTTCAGTAAGATTGGAAATTAAACATATAGGTTCTTTGAAAGAAGGTGATAATAGTGTTGGAATAAGGGTACAGGTTAAGGTTGTAAAAAATAAACTCGCCCCTCCTTTTAAAACTGCCCAGTTTGATATAATATATGGTGAGGGAATCTCAAGGGAAGGGGAACTTCTCGACCTTGGCGTACAGAATGGCGTGGTTATAAAATCAGGTGCCTGGTATACATATAGAGAGGAAAAGCTTGGTCAGGGAAAAGAAAATGCTCGAAGGTTTTTGAAGGAAAACAAAGACATTGCTGAAAAAATAGAGGGTGAAATAAAGGAGAAGTTAGGTATTGGAGGAGAAAAGGCTAAGACTGAACAGGATAAAGAATAAATACCAGGTTTTTTATGAAGATAAATTAATCGGTGAATTCCCTGTAAGACTCATAAATAAGATAGGTATAAAAGATGAAAAAATTGATGAGGAAAGATTTCTTCAAATTTTAAGTGATTATTTTATTCCTTACACCAAGGAAAGGGTATTAAGACTTATTACTTATAGGCAGAGAAGTAAGGAAGAAATAAGAAGATACCTTAACAGGCATAAATTCTCAAAAGATATAGCAGATGCCATAATAAAAGATTTTACACGGGCAGGATTGATAGACGACGTTTCTTTTGCCGAATTTTTTGCCCTTTCAAGATTTCGAATGAAACCTGTAGGTAAATTTTATATAGAACAAGAACTAAAAAAGAAGGGCATTTCATCTGATATTATTCACCGTATACTTTCCAATTACGATGAGGAAGAAGCCCTTAAGAATGCATATGAAAGGGCAAAAAAAATATATCCCGATAACAAAGAAAAGAAGATCCAGTTTCTTATGAGAAGGGGTTTTGATATTTCAATGATTTTTGAAATTATTAATGAAAAAATGTAATTCGTGAATTGTGAGAATAGACAATAACTACGATATTATCCTCTCAGAGAGATACAGGGATTGAATTTATATTGCCATTAATCAGAGTGAAAAATAGAATATAGGATAAAAAGGATTACCCGGGGGCATCGCCCCCGGGTAAAAAGGATTGATCAAAATCCCTTTGCGACAAACAGGTATCCTGCCATCATAGGATCTGTGCCTGTGAAATAGTCCCCAGGCATCCAGTATCCACCAGTAGCACCAATGGAGAATTCCTTATTCAGATTTAATGATGCATAGAGGGCTATCTCATTACCCATTGCATTGGGCGTACCCTGTACAGTTTTATACATAAAGTAGTCAGCACGAATGCTGAATGCGGCAGCATCGTAACCAATATGTCCATTGATCACATTGAGGTTCGGTGTCACAAGATTAAATCCATAAGGGCTCCAGAGTGTGTAGGCAGGACCAAATCCTACCCATCCCTTATAAAAATCATTGGGATAGGGACCGTATGTTGGAGAGCCATAATCCTCATTCTCCGCAGTAGCAGGGTCATCACCTGAGAAATAGTAGTATCCACCACCCACTGTAACAGGGGTAAATGTATAGTTAAGTCTTGCTGAATAATACATACCCTTGTAATCAACAGGTGTAGCTGCGCCATTATTTCCCATCATCATTGCAAAATCACCAGTGTAGGAGAGACCCTTCATCGGTGAACCAGCAGAACGGACGCCTACCCACATTGGCTTATCATCACCCTCTGATCTCAGGAAGCCAAAACCATTGACCTCAACGTTGCCTTCCATAAGCTTAACGGTAGCCCATACACCGCTAAGATCCTGATCAGGTGGAGGTGTTCCTGCTGTACCCATCAACATATAACCCATACCACCATTCTCTATAGCCCTGTAGGTGAAAAGATCAATACCCATCATATCGGTATTCACATTGATCTTTACACCTGTAAATCCATCCTCGCCACCATCAAAGGCAATGTCACCATAAGCCATAGGGATAATACCCACAGTAAATCCTACAGGGGTATCAAATAGATTCTGTGCACTAACATAGGCATGCATAATATGAGCGCCCATTCCAGCAACACCACTACCCAGTATAGGATGCATACCGTAGTTACCCCAGTCACCAATCCTGACAAGGGCAGTTACACCATTGCCAAAGTCAGCAGTTGCATTTAAATCTCCGTGAATATAATAGTGCATATCTCCGTCTGCAACACTCGAGTTAAAATCTGCATTCTGCCACATAAATGCATAATCATAGAAAAGACCATGCCATTCAACAGTTACTCCCTGAACTGAAAATGTAGCAAGTAGAGTAATAGCTAAAATAGCCATTAATTTCTTCATAAAACCTCCCAATTTAGATTTAATGTTAACAGTATTATCTTACCCTCATTCCTGCAGTTTCATCCCAATGGAGTGGTTTGTCAAATTTAGGAAGTGGTGCACCAGGGACTTCCTTTATAGATACACCATATTTCCAATTAGGTGGGCATACTGCGATATAACGTGCATAACCACCAGCTCCATTTTTTGGCTTTGCAAATCCTATTACTATTAATGCACCAGCCTCAGGGACCTTGTCAAGATTTGTTACACCCTCTGCCTGGCAATAATGGTTATGCATAAGCCAATATTCACCTTCAAGTGATGCAGTGGTATCTGTATCAAGTGGTTCGTGACCATGGAATAATATATGTCTCTCCAAATGAAGGAACTTTATGGCATCAAGACCGACACCAGCAAAGGGGAATTCGTCACATTTTTTCTTATCAGGCCATCTCTTTGACCAATCAGAACGAACCATCACTACAGAGCCAGCGGGTATTTTGCCGTGCTTTGCTTCCCAATCCTTGATATCCTGAACAGAACAATGATAACCAGGATCCTTAGCCACCTTGTCATGGATATCTATTACTACAAGGGGTCTTATCGCATAGGTTGCAGGAAGGTCACTTATAGTTGCTGCATATGGTTCCCAGTGAGCAGGTGGGTCTAACTGTGTCCCATACTGGTCAGTTGGGATATAGTAAGCTGTAGCAATAAATCCATGTTCCTTGTAGGTAAATACCTGGCCCTTTTTGACATAACCTGGCATTTCTTTACCAGCCTTGGCGGGGTAAAATTTTGCATTACCAAAGCCTACCCAGACAGGGATCGTAGGGGTCATATCATGCGTCAAATCCACATACTTTGCATTCACGAAGTACTTGTTATACACCTTCCATAACGGATAACCTCTTCCATGGACGTTCACAGAAATCCCGAACAACAAAACAACAGCACCAACAACATAAAACCTTCTGGACATGAACACCTCCTTAGTTTGTTTTCACGGATTTACATCTTTCCTGTTATCTTTTCTCATCGCACCTCCTTGTTATTTATTTTTACTTTCTGTTATGATAGACGAAGCAACCAACATATCTATCTGCTTCCCTGTATTTTTAGAAATTTTAAGTAAAAATAAAAAATTTGTCAAGTGTTTTTTTAGTATTATCGATTGCAAAATTCCACAGGAAAATCATATTATTATCTCGTTCTATAACCCTTTGTTTCATCGTAATAGAGTGGTTTGTCATATGTCGGAAGAGGATACCCTGGATTTTCTTTTATAGATACACCATATTTCCAATCAGGCGGGCAGATAGCGATATATCTTGCATAAGAACCTGTACCGCCCAGGAATTTTGGGAAACCAACTGCAATAAGGGCACCAGCCTCTGGAACCTTGTCAAGATTTGTTACGCCCTCTGCCTGTGTAAAGTTCTGATGTAAGATCCATGCTTCACTGGCAAAATTACTTGTAGTATCAGTGTCCAAACATTCATGTCCGTGGAATAATATATGCCTTTGTTCATGGAGGAATTTTACAGCCTCGAGGCATATGCCAGGAAGATGAGATTCAAATGCTTCTCTATCGTCCCATTTCTTTGACCAATCAGAACGAATCATTACCACAGAGCCTGCTGGTATTTTGCCGTGCTTTGCTTCCCAGGCCTTTATGTCTTTGATCTGACAGTGATAATCGGGTTCCTTTTCTGTCTGTTTATGGACATCTATTACTACAAGTGGCCTTATGACATATGTAACTGGTATCTTATCTTGTGTGGTTCCATATGGGTTGAAATGTGCTGGTGCATCTAATTGCGTCCCCATTTGATCGGTTGGCAAATAGTAAGCATTACAACAAAAACCATGCTTTTTGTAATTGAAAACCTCACCTTTTTTTGCAAAACCTGGCACCTCAACACCACATTTGGTAGCGTAGAACTTCGGTTGCCCAAATCCTTTCCAAATTGACATATAGGGAGTGATTGTGTGACTTAAGTCTACAAGCTTTGCATTTTCGAAATACTTGTAGTACACATTCCATAATGGATACTTTGTTGCATAGACGTTCACAGAAATTCCGAATAACATAACTACTACACCACATACATAAAACCTTTTGGACATAAACACCTCCTTACGTTTGTTTTTACAGATTTAAAACTCTCCTTTCATCATTATCATCTTACCTCATAGCACCTCCTTGTTATTTGTGTTTCATTGCCCTTGATATAAAATAGGCAAGGCCACCGTATAGAATCACAACACCTATGACGAGCATAGCTATAGCAGATGCATTCATTATTCCTCCTTACCTTTTATTTTCATTAAGACTACAGATAGAATGATAAATAGAGCCACTATACCAAATCCCACGAATGAGACCCAGCCTGGATATCCACCGTATCCCTTTCTTACAGTGTTTATGATCTCCATTACGAGTGAGATACCCAGAATTATTGGCGTAATTATCATTATACAGACATCCCACCACCTGCCTATCTTTACTTCAGAAACACTGTTAACATATTCCCTCATCTTCGATGCCTTAATTACATATCCTACAACTATTGCTTCCAGCAGTCCCACCAATGTTAAAATATATGAGCAGGTAAAATGGTCAAAGATATCAATCCAGTAATAACCCGCACGAGTGGTAAAAAACAATCCCCCCAAAAATCCAAAAATTACAACGATGGGTAGTATAAATTTTCTCGGGAATTTCCATTTATCCATAAAACCTGCGGTAAATGGCTCCACCTGGGATATTTGGGAATCAATCCCAAGTGTTAAAAGTAATATAAAGAAAATCACACCAAAGAAGGCAGCCCCAAAAGGTAAAAGAGATATTGTAGTTGGATAAGTGATAAATGCCAGACCGATGCCACTTGATGCTACCTGAGGTACTGTGACACCCTTTGCCACGGCAAGATATCCGAGGGTGGAGAATACTGCAAATCCAGCAAAGAATGCTGTGCCACAGTTTGCAAGTGATGTTATGAACGCATTATTTGCTATATCCGAATCCTTCGGAAGGTAACTGGAATAGATTATAAGAGACCCCATTCCAAGACTCAGGGTAAAAAATATCTGGCCATATGCAGCAAGCCATGGTTCCGGATTCAGCAGGGACTTAAAATTAGGTGTAAGGTAGTAATTTAAACCATCAACAGCACCCGGTAGGGTCAGACCCCTGACAACCATTATAATCAGGATTACCCAGGGGATTGAAACTGTCCAGTAGATTTCTTTACCTATGCTTTTTGTTCCCCTTCTCAGGTAGTTATAAGACCACAGCCATGTTAATGCAAGACCAATAATAATCATCCAGTTAAGTCCCCCCAATTGACCGGGACCTGAAGAAATATGAAGGAATTTATTAAAGAAGAATGCATTTGGGTTTGCTCCCCACATTGCCTTAACAGAAAATACGATGTAATTCCATATCCATCCCATTATTACTGAGTAATATAGGAAAATAGACATAACAGCAAAGAGGGCAAGCCAGCCAATCCATTCCAATCCCTTTTTGATCTTTGCAAATGCTAAGGGTGCTCCGCCCTGTGCCATCCTCCCAAGCCCAAATTCAACAATTACAAGTGGTATACCAGCTGTAATAAGTGCAATAAAATAAGGAATTAAAAAGGCACCTCCTCCATACCGATAGGTAATATACGGAAACCTCCATACATTACCAAGGCCAATTGCAGCACCTATTGATGCAAATAGAAAATCAGACCTTCTATTCCATCTTTCTCTTTCCATATTCTCTCCTTTCACTTTTTAGTAAAGATAACCATCTTTACCTCAGACATTTCCTCAATGGCAAACCTCAATCCTTCCCTTCCGATACCAGAGTGTTTATATCCACCAAAGGGCATATAATCTACCCGAAAATCAGTGGAATCATTGATTAGTACACCGCCAAATTTGAGCCTCTTAGCTGCTTCAAGTGCCCTGTCCACATCCTGGGTAAATATTGCCGCATGAAGACCATACTCTGAATCGTTTGCTCCGTTAATTCCTTCGTCCAGTGTGTCTATCCTGAAAAAGGAAACAACGGGACCAAATACCTCTTTAGAAACAACCTTTGCCTCCCTTGGTGGATTCTCTAAAGCAGTAGGCCAGTAGAAATTTCCTTCCCTTTTGGCACCACAGAGGACCTTTGCACCCATATCGACGGCTTCTTTAACCCAGGATTCAACCCTATTTGCTTCTTCCTTAGTAATCATTGGTCCCATATCTGTAGATTCATTAAGTTTTTTTCCAACATTGTAATTTTTGGTCATCTCTACAAATCCATCTACAAATTTATCATACACATCTTTATGGATGTATACCCTTTGAACCCCTATACAATTTTGTCCTGCAGCCCAGAATGAACCTGAAACAATGGAAGGTATAGCTCTTTCCAAATCAGCATCATCAAGTACGATCACAGCGGACGAAGATCCAAGCTCCATAAATATTTTCTTTAGGCCAGCATTTTTTGTTATCGTTTCTCCAGCTTCAACACCACCCGTAAAAGCGACAACCCTCGGAATAGGATTCGACACAAGAGAATCTCCGATTTCAGAAGATTTGCCTGTAATGATAGATATTGCCTTTTCAGGAAGTCCAGCCTCCAGAAAAACTTCCCCCATTTTTATTGCTGATAGTGGCGTAAGATACGTTGGCTTTAATACGAGGGCATTTCCTGCTGCTATGGCTGGCGATGACTTATGAGCAACCATATTTAGAGGGTCGTTGTAGGGAGTTATTGCGAGTACTACGCCAACAGGCTCTCTTACCCAATATCCAAATCTATTGAGACTTCTAAAATCGCCGTCCATAGGGATTACTTCACCATAAATTCTTTTTGCTTCTTCTGCAGCATAGGTTACAGTATTTATAGCCCTTTTCACCTCAAGTCTTGCTTCCTTGATGGTTTTAATACCTTCCATGGCAATCGTTTTTGCAAACTCTTCTAACCTTGAATTGATGATTTCTGCTGCTTTGAGAAGTATGCTATACCTATCATAGGCAGAAAGTTTCTCCATTTCTACTGCGCCCTCTTTTGCAATATTGAAGGCGGTTTCTACATCGTTGTTATCAGCTGAAGGAACAGTGTCAATTACGCTTTCGTCTTCAGGATTCAATACGTTTATTTTTTTCTCTTTGTCTACAAATTTCCCACCTATTATCATTTTCATAATTACTCCTTTTTAGTAAAAATGTGAATAAAATCAGTTAAAAGTGAAAAACCCGTTTCTTTTCTACCTGCACCAGGACCAATAATGGAGACTTCCCCTAAGGTGTCTGTCTTAAATACAAGGGCGTTTAACACACCATTGACATTTGCAAGTAATTCTCCACCGTCAATTTCTTCAGGGGAAACCTTTGCGTTAATAATCCCGTTTTCCTTAGCAATGCTTGCAATTAGCTTTATTACCTTTCCTCTTTCTTTTGCTTTGTCTATGTCACTCTTACCAATGTTTGTGATGCCCTCCCTTTTAACATCTTCTACCCGTATTTCCCCACCCATCACTACATTTGATAATATAACTGTTTTAGCTACTGCATCCCAGCCTTCTACATCAGCAGTTGGGTCTGTCTCAGCATAACCAAGCTGTTGTGCTATCTTCAATGCCTCTTCATATGCCTTACCTTTTGACATCTCGGTGAGAATAAAATTGGTAGTACCATTTAAAATTCCTCTAATCTCCTGAACGTGTGCTCCAGCAAGGGATTCCAGAGAAAGGTTTAAAGCGGGTGTTCCGCTCAGAACTGTCCCCTCAAACCTGAAACTCACACCATTTTCTTTTGCCAGCTGTTTTAGTTTACTGTAGGCGAGGGCAACAGGACCTTTGTTAGTACTTATCACATGTTTTTTTAGGGATAGGGCCTTTCGAATATGCGTTAATCCTGGGTTACCATCCTTTAGATTTGTTGGAGTGGCTTCAACAATGACATCTGCATTTGACTCCTCAATTGTTTTAACGCTATCCCATCCCTTATTGGTACAGGGATAATCCTGTAATGAACCTTTTTCTTTGAGAAGTAAAAAGACCTTGTTTAGATCAAGGCCTTCAGGGTCATAGATACTTCCTTTGATGGGATCTGAGATAGCAACGACAGAGAATGAAATTCCGTACTTCTTGCTGAGGTAGTCTTTCTTTCCATTTAATAATTCAACGAAACCTTGCCCTACAGTTCCAAAGCCAATAGAGGCAATCTTTACATTCATTCTACCTCCTTTATTTTTGGAGATTTTAGATAAAAAAGAAAAATTTGTCAAGGGTTTTTTTTAAGTCTGTAACCTCCCCAATAATTGTAAATAATATTGGAATTTGTTTAGATTTTTAGACAAAAGTAAATATTTTTTTATAAATAGATAGAGCAAAAAATTATAATAGAATAGTTGGATTATTAGCCTTCTTTATGAGAAATTAGATTATTTATATTTCCACAAGTCCTTTATTACTCCATTGTGTAGAGACAATTAAAGGATGGATTCCAACCTTTGAAAAGTGTGACTTTATCATTTTTATAATTATCTGACGATTCTCTTCTTTACAGATCGTAAAGATTGACGAACCACCGCCGCTTATATTGACCCCCAGAGCATTTGCCTTCAGCAAATCTGACTTAAGGGTATAATACCCTGGTATGAGTGTTGCCCTTGCAGGTTCTGATATAATGTCCCAATTTATGGCTTTACCGATGAGCTCAAGATCACCTTTAATTATACCAATCACTAATTGAGAGGCTGCTGTTATCTGTTTTTTTAAATCCTCAAGCCTATAATTTTTTGCTATTAAGGGTCTTGTTGTTTGGGTCGATTTTTTAATTCCTGTAATTACAACGGGAACGGAAGGCACATCCAATCTAATAAAATCAAGGGGATTATGATTCTTAATGAGGACAAAACCTCCAAGTAAAGAACCGGCTACATTATCTGCATGTGGACTTCCCCCAGTAATAACTTCTGCTTGACTTGCGATTTCTATCATTTTGGAGGCTGAAAGACCCAAGGAGTACAATTTGCTTATTCCGTATACTGCTCCTATTGCAGATGCCCCTGAAGTTCCCAGTCCTGCCCCGGGAAGAATACCCTTTTTTATGTTTATAATGAGTCCATTTTTAATATCAAATAAGTTCATTAGATTTTTTGCCGCTATCCCTGCTGTATTTTTTTCAATCTCTACAGGGATAGCATAGTTATCATCAGGGTAAGATACATGTAAACTAATACCCTCTTTTTGAGATTTTTTGATTTCTATCTCATCGAAGAGATTTTTAAGTGAAACTGCAAAAATATCAAATCCAGGTCCTACATTTGCTGTTGTAGCAGGAACCCTAAGCTTTATACTTTCCAAACAATCCTTTCTCTTTAAGTATTTTTTCTAATGCCTCTCTATTTTTTTTACTTAACCTTGTTAAAGGGATACGCACTGGTCCTGCTGGAAGCCCCATTTGATTCATTGCTTCTTTTACACCCATCGGATTTGTTTCCCAGCGAAGGGCCTCAAAAAGGTACATATAATCAAAATGCAGTTTCTCTGCTTCTTCTTTTTTGCCGCTAAAATATAGATCAACTATACTTTTCATTACTTTGGGGACTACATTTCCAGCAACTGCAAAATTACCCATTCCTCCAATACAGAGTAGGGGATAGAGCGTTGTATCTTTTCCTGTGAATACACTAAAATTTTTGTCCTTTGTTAGAAGAATGATTTTTAGAAGATGGTCGATATTTTTTACGCCTTCCTTTATTCCTATTATATTTGGGTGTTCTGCTAATTCAGCTATGGATTCTGCTGATAGGACAACTCCCACTCTTTTTAGATCGTCATGGAGAATGAGGGGAATTTCAGATGCATCTGCTGCCCTTTTAAAGAATTCTATCATTCCTTGTTGCGTTGGCATCACAAGAAATGGGGTGTAGACAGAAATATAATCACAACCAAGTTTCCCATATAACTTTACTCTTTCAATTACTTTTGCTACACTGTTAGCACAAGTGTCAGGAATTAATAAGGTCTTATTGCCTATTTCATCCTTCAAAATCTCAATTACCCTTGCGACTTCACTATCTGTAAGAGAGGGATTCTCACCTGTTACCCCAAGGGGAGAGATACCATGAACTCCTGCATCTAATTGAAATTTTGCCAGCTTTCTCAGGCCCTCTTCATCCAATGAGCCATCATCCTTAAATGGTGTTGCAAGCAATGTAAACGAACCCTTTAGCATATTTTCCTCCCAGATTTTGTTTTTCTGGAATAATAGAATTATTTTAACTTTTGTCAAGGTGACGATTTGCCTCATTAAAAATCAACATGAAATATAATATGTTGCCTCATTTAAAAATCAACACCAAAATAGTAAAATATATCTCCAGAAAAGGAGGTATAAATGGGGTTAAAGATGAGTGAGAGAAAGGCAATTACCAAGGAAGTAGCGAGGAAGTATAAGAAAACGAAGAAGGGAAGACGAAGCATGAAGAATGAAGAATGGAGAAGGAAGAATAGAAGGACACCCTCCCTTAATCCCTCCCATCAAGGGAGGGAAACTTCCTCTCCATCTCTCCCCCTCGAAGGGGGAGATAAAAGTGAGGGTGAAGGAATAATGAAGGATGAAAAACGAAGAAGGAAGGATGGAGAATGGAGAAAAAAACTTTTCCACTTCTCCACTTTAGGGGTAAAAATGACCTCCTCGCCCTTGAAGGGAGAGGATAGAGGTGAGGGTGAATGAAAGGTAGCAAGAAAATTATATTGACAAAAATTTTTTTTGCGTTAAAATCAACAAATGGTTATGGACTATAAATCATGGGATATCAAAAAGAAACTGGGTTATTTGGAGATTATTCTTAATGTATTATTATTAACAATTTTTGTCCCTCTATTGAAAATAAAATTTTCCTATCTTCTTTTTGTTTTTTTCTTTGCTGTATTACTCTTTCGCTGGAA
>Ga0190360_1000062_pt1 | contig 54801 bp, 50 predicted proteins | sample 48721834_MG_FD_161271 | JGI IMG/M metagenome (GOLD analysis project Ga0190360, IMG submission 161271) | Hydrothermal vent microbial mat bacterial communities from Southern Trench, Guaymas Basin, Mexico - 4872-18-3-4_MG | ecosystem: Environmental > Aquatic > Marine > Hydrothermal vents >...
ATGTTGCATGAAGCTGATATAAGCGCATTATGGATTACGCTTAAACTTGCGTCCATAACAACCGTCATCCTTTTATTGGTTGGTACGCCTCTGGCTTGGTGGTTGGCACGTACTCATTGGCGCGGTAAGCCCTTAGTAGAGGCGGTGGTTGCTTTGCCACTGGTTTTGCCACCGACAGTACTGGGTTTTTATTTGCTCATTGCACTTGGACCATACGGTCCAGTGGGGAGTCTTTCAATCGCCTTGGGCGGAAGACCTTTAGCCTTTACATTTACTGGTTTAGTCATTGGTTCCGTCTTCTATTCATTACCGTTTGTGGTCCAACCGTTGCAAGGTGCCTTTACTGCCATTAGTAAGCAGTTATTGGAAGCGGCGGCTACTTTGAGGGCATCACCGTTGGATACTTTTTTTTCAGTTATCATACCATTAGCACGCCCTGGATTTTTGACGGCTATAGTACTTGGATTTGCCCACACTGTAGGCGAATTCGGCGTGGTATTAATGATTGGTGGTAACATTCCGGGTAGAACCCAGGTGCTTTCGATTGCTATCTACGATCATGTCGAAAATTTAGAGTATGTCCAAGCGCATTGGTTAGCAGGTGGATTATTGTTGCTTTCGTTTCTGATGTTGGTGGCAGTTTACACATTCAATAGGCGATTTGCGGTGGTTAATTTATGAGCGTTGAGGTTAAATTTCAATTAGAACGCCGCAATTTTTCCCTTGATGTGCAAATTGCATTTCCTGATTCGGGGATAACCGCTCTATTTGGTCCTTCCGGTGGTGGTAAAACGACTTTACTGCGTTGCATTGCAGGGCTTGAGCCATCTGTTCGGGGCTGTTTGCAGGTAGGCAAGACGGTTTGGCAGGATGAGGGTATTTTTGTGCCACCCCATAAGCGCCCTATTGGTTACGTCTTTCAAGGAGCAGCACTATTTCCACATTTATCGGTACGCGGTAATCTTGAGTTTGCTTTAAAGCGGGTGAGTACAGAGCGTATTAGTTTCGATGAGGCGAGCGCATTGACTGGAATTTGTCATTTGCTTGAGCGCCGTACCACTAACCTTTCTGGTGGTGAACGGCAACGGGTAGCCTTAGCGCGCGCCCTACTTACTAGCCCTGAATTTTTGCTAATGGATGAACCGTTTGCCGCCCTGGATCGAGAAAGTAAAGCCCATCTTATGCCCTATATTGAGCAATTGCATGAAACACTTTCTATACCGATACTTTATGTTAGCCATTCGATAGAAGAAGTCGCGCATTTGGCTGAACAGATGGTATTGCTTTACGATGGACGGGTGCAGGGCAGTGGTCCCACTTCGGAAATGTTGACTAGCCTCTCTCTCCCTTTGGCACGGGCTGATAATGCGGTATCTATCGTAGAAGCGACTGTCCTAGAACACGACAAAAACTATCACCTGACCTGCCTGCGCTTTGACGGTGGAGAAATATTATTGCCACGGGAAGATTTAAGTGTAGGACAAACCGTGCGAGTAGCAATACACGCTCGTGATGTCAGTCTCGTTTGGCAACCCTCTAAACAGACTAGCATTCTTAACGTCATTTCAGTGGTTGTAAAGGAGGTATCGGCATTGAATCAGGCTCAGGTTTTGGTGCGCCTAATAGCTGCTGATACTTTGCTACTTGCCCGTATTACGCAAAAGTCAGCTGCAGTTCTTGAAGTGGTGCCAGGGCGGCGGATGTATGCTCAGGTGAAAAGTGTTTCGTTAATTTTTTAATTAGGTTGACATATTTTGAATCGTGAAGGTGGGCAATATAAACACTTTGCCCACCCTACCTAAATTGTTAATAAACTTTTGTATACCTACTTAATATGCCATTTTAAGGAAATAATAGATGAAACAAACTGATGAACAACAACAGGTTGAAATGTTATCAGATGAAGATAGCGTGGTTGAATATCTACAGCAACATCCTCAATTTTTTGTTGAGCATGAAAAGCTTTTAGCCACAATAGAAATACCTTCTTCCAATGATGAAAATAATCAAAAAATATCACTGTTAGAACAAAAAATTTCAACATTGCGTGAAGAAAATAAGCAATTGCAGCAACAATTGAAAGATTTAATTACGGTTGCTCAAGAAAATGATCAGCTTAATCAGCGCATTAAACGCCTGGTAGCTGCTTTAACTAATGTGACAGGAATGGATGAATTTTTCCATACCTTATATAGCACCTTATGTAATGAATTTAATACAGATACTGTGGTAGTACGGTGTTTTCAACCACAAGTGCTAACGGTGACACGCCAAGAATTTGTGGAATATGATGCACAGATATTTACCTTATTTGATTCCATGCTCAAATCGGATCAACCTATCTGCGGGCAAATATCAGCGGAGCAAATTGAATATCTTTTTCCCAGTAGTAAAATTGCCTCAGCGGCGCTTATTCCATTAGGCAGCCCTGAGCCACAAGGCTTATTGGCTATGGGCAGCCATGATTCATCACGCTTTCATGCAGATATGAGTACCGATTTTATTAGATACTTGGGAGAATTAGTGAGCAATTTATTGAATATTTGGTTGAATCGGTAGTTAAGCCAGATCCAAACCTGACAGGTTTTTAAAACCTGTCAGGTTTAGTTTTCGAGGTTTGAGTTTCCCTCCAATTTTTCTTCAATCACATCCATAAATTGCCCTGCAATATCCAACCCATATAATTTATCTAATTCACGAATACAAGTTGGACTGGTGACATTAATTTCAGTCAAATAGTCCCCTATGACATCTAATCCTACAAATAATAAGCCCCTTTCGCGCAATAATGGACCCACTTGCTGACAAATCCACTTATCACGCGCACTCAGTGCGATTCCTTCACCATGCCCCCCGGCAGCTAAATTACCCCGTAGTTCGCCATGAGCCGGAATGCGTGCTAAAGCATAAGGTATTGGTTCACCATTCACCAATAAAATACGCTTATCCCCCTGTACGATTTCAGGAATAAAACGTTGTGCCATCACAAAACGCTGTTCTTGTTGCGTCATTGTTTCAATAATGACCGAAGTATTAACATCCCCTTTCGTTATTTGAAAAATAGACGCACCTCCCATCCCATCTAATGGTTTAAGGATAATTTTTTCATGCGTTTGCAAAAATTCTAGCAAGCATGGGATGCTACGTGTAACTAAAGTGGGGGCGCAGCATTGTGGAAACCAAGTGGTGTATAATTTCTCATTCGCATCACGGAGGCTTTGGGGTTTATTAACAACTAGCGTACCGGTTGCTTCTGCCGATTCTAATAGGTAAGTGGCAACGATATATTCAATATCAAATGGCGGATCTTTCCGCATTAAGATAACAGACAGATGACTTAAAGATAGAGTTTCTGGCTGCCCTAACGTAAACCCATTTTTAGAATCATCATACACTTGCAAGCGACGTATAAACGCATAAGCTTGCCCATCGTATAGCCATAAGTCATTTAATTCCATATACCACAAGTTCCAGCCACGAGCTTGTGCTGCTAATAGCATAGCAAAGCTACTATCTTTAGAGACTTTTATCGTCTCAATAGGATCCATGATAATGCCGAGATTAATAGACATATATAATTGTTAATATGTTAATGATTAATGGTTAAAAAGAAATCCGATTTTTGAAAAAATCGGATTTCTAACAAAGCGCCGGTATAGTTAGCCAGAAAAGTTTTGTCCCTGCTACAAGACCTGCCAGGTTTTTAAAACCTGGCAGGTCTAGGCTAAAACTTATCTGGACATCTATAACAAAGTATTCCTAATCCGTTGTATTTAACGCTTCCATAAGAAGCTGCGCCTGCTTACGAATCTCATGACTGGTATCAAATTCTATCGCCTTTTGATATTGCATAATAGCCGCTTCGTTTTGTTCCAATTGAGCCAGGGCTTGCCCCCATTTGTAGTAATAAAGAGCTTCTTCTGGTTTCAAATTGACAGCCGCTTCATATTGTACCACCGCTTCAGAAGCTTTATTAAGCTGAATCAGAGCATCGCCTAAGCACCAATAAGCCCAGTCTTCTTTTTCAGAAACACTGAGTGCCGTTTGGCACTTTTCAATCGCTATCTCTGGATGATTAAACCCAATTTCTGCTAACCCGCATATGGCGTGAGCCGCCGCTTTAGTATCTTTCTTCGCCTTGGGAGATTTCAACACGGTTTCACATTCTGTCAAAGCTTCATCTGGTTTTTGCGCTTGTATCAGGGCATAACCTAATTTGATATGGCTCCAAATATGTTCTGGTTCAATTTCCAGAGCCTTTTTATAACGAGTGATAGCCGATTCATATTGCCCCATCTTTGCTAAAATGTTGCCATAAGCATAATAATAATAGCGATTATTCGGTGCCAGTGCGATGGCTTTTTGGTATTGAACAATCGCTTCTTCATATTGTTTCAGTTTCACAAGGGCATTAGCTAACCGGTTGTAAACCCAAGCAAGATTAGGTTCCAAATGGATAGCTTTTTGATACTGAATAATGGCTTCTTCATATCGTTTGAGTTCAGCCAATGCCATGCCCCAATTCGCATAAACCCAACTGAGATTCGGGTTCTTTTTCTGGGCAATTTGATATTTAGCAAGTGCCGCTTCAAAATGCTCGATCTTAAACAAGGTATTGCCCCATTCACCATAAAACGAAGCCTCATCCAAGTTAAGTTCAGCTGCCTTTTGATACTGCACTATGGCTTTATGATAGTGTTTCAATTTTGTCAAGGCGTTGCCATAAGCATAATAGTAACGCCCTTTTAATAGAGCATTGTTTAAGCTATCAACGAATGACTCATATTGTGCAAAATCTTCTACATTATTCAGTTTAGCCTGAGCTTTTTCTAAACATTGAGATAGCCACTCAGTGTTTGGATCCAGCTTGTGGGCAGTTTGACAAGCTTCAATCGCCTTTTTAGGCTGATTGAGTGCTATCAATGCTAATCCGCATAAGGCATGAGTACCGGCTTTAGCCTGAACATTAGTTGGCTTTAATTCTAAAACGGCTTGACATTGATTCAAGGCTTCATCAGGCTGCTGGTCCTGTATTAATACATAACCTAATTTGATTTTGCTCCAAATATGTTTTGGATCGATTGCCAAAGCCGCCTTGAATTGAATACTCGCATCTTTATACTGTTCTAGTTCAATCAAGGTTTTGCCCAAAACAGAGTAATAAAGCCGCCGCTTACTTTTATTTGGTTTTTTTGATTCCAACACCAATGCCTGTCGATACTGAGCAATAGCTTGCTGGTATTGTTTCAATTCAAATAAAGCATTACCCCATAAATAGTAATAATGTTTATCCGGTTTTAATATTAGAGCTTGCTTGTATTGTTCAATTGCGCTTTCATATTTTCCAAGATTATGCAGTGCTTCACCCCATTCTTTGTAAATCCAATGCGATGGTTTTAATTGAGTAGCTATTTCAAACTGAGCAATTGCTTGCTGATATTGCTTCTGTTTAACCAAAGCCACTCCCCAATTACCATAAACCCAATTCATATTAGGATTCAATTCCACCGCCTTTTCATATTTTTCACTGGCTTGTTTTGGTTGATCACGGTATTTGAGTAGCACATCTCCCCACATTGCATAAGCCAGTGCATTCTGTGGTTCGATAACAATAGCTTGGGCAAATTTTTCATCGGCTAATTCAAAATGCTTTTGCACCGTAGCGAGTTGATAGCCCCAATCAGTGTAAACCCAGGGATTCTTGCTGTCTTTTTTTGCCGCTTTTTCATATTGAGCAAATGCTTTTTCTAATAGAGTGTTTTTGAAAGTACCCTTCTTTTGCTCGTTTGCCCACTCTATCAAGGCACGCGCCCATTGGGTATAAATGCCCCCATTTTGCGGATCATATTTTGCGGCTCTTTTATAAGCCTCAATAGACGCTTCATATTTTTTAGACGCTTGTAGCGTATCACCTTTAATTTGAAACAGGGCAGAATTCTTACGATCATGTTTTTCAGCTTGTTCCAATTTAATAAGGGCTTTGTCATAAGCTTGCTGATTTTTTAGAAGACAAGCTTCTAACATAAAACTAGCCGCTATTTCTTTATCAGAAATCTGGCTTTTTTGATGATAGGCGATTAAATCAGATAGTGCTTGGTTTTTGTAATTCATACAATAATTTAGCCCTACCGTCAGCGGCTCAAATGTTTCCAGCACACGTCTAGCCGCCGTTTTAATCACCGATTCAGGATTTTTATCATCATCACCTGAAAAAGTCACGGTAGGTTTACCCGTAATACGCAGTGTGAGATATAACTTATTATGTCTGACGACAATATCACCGCTCACACGCCGCTGCTTAATGCCTAACATCCGTCTGAGTTGAACAATAATCGCATTCAAAGAAAGCCCAATAGTGGGAACGTCAATTTCTTGCCGTTTTTCTAACTCGCTAAACTGAATAGTGGCTACACCTTTGTCCGGGCGTATTGATTGAGTTTCCAACTCTTCACGAAGCTCGTCCATGTAATGCTGTAAGCGATAAGCGACTACGCTACCGGTATAACCTTGTCTGCTCAAATTAAATGGGGTTTCAAACGGTTTAATGACCAAATCATATCGGAACAATTCATAAATTGCATGTCCAATTAAAATGATAAACAGGAAAGCCAATGAAAATTTAAAAGCTGACGCAAAAAATGCCAGTATTTTTTCCCACCAACTTATTGTTTCACTCCCTTCTGACTGAGAATTAAGTGAGATTTTCAAAAAAAAGTTTTTAATCTTTTCGATGATTTCGATAATGAAGCCCATATTTTATATTTTTCCAATCAGTACAATAATCATTGAGTATAAACCAGAATTATCAAAAAATCAAATTAGACTTCGCCCTAACCAACGCTCTGCGTTGCACAATATAGGCTATAATAATTTCAAGTTTCCCAGGATAAAAAAATTAACATGAACGAAAAAATCAGATTTATAACCTTAGCATTGATTATGACATCAGTCGCTTTGATTATTGGCGGAGTGGCTATTGGTATTCTTTATAATACAGCCTTTGAACAAAAACGTGCTGATTTGATTGAAACAGCAAAAAGCCAAGCACGTTTAATTGAAGCTATAGCCCGATTTGATGAAAAACATGTACGCCAAATGCACACACAAAAACTCAAATCATCTAAATATGCTGCCGATAGCACCGCTGCCACAATCTCCCAAATTATTGACGCGCATAAAAACTATAAGGGCTGGGGAAAAACGGGAAAATTTACCTTAGCACGGCGTGAAGGCGATAAAATTGTTTTCCTATTAAGACATTACCAAGAACAAACTGATAAACCGGCAGCAATCTCTTTTCACTCCAACTTAGCTGAACCAATGCAATTGGCACTTTCAGGCTTATCAGGCACAGTGATTGGACTGGATGATCAAGGAAAAAGAGTATTAGCAGCCCATGAACCGGTAGCCATTTTGAACCTCGGCATTGTCGCCAAAATTAATTTATCCGAAATTCGTAAGCCCTTTTTACAAGCATTGCGGATTGTTTTGTTTATTGCTTTTATGACTATCGCCGCTGGCACGATACTGTTTTTTGCGATCAGTAACCCCATCATCAAAGAAATTGAAGCAAATGAAAAGCGATTTCGCTCAATCACCCAATTAGCTAATGATGCCATCATTGCCGCTGATGAAAATGGCATCATTACATTTTGGAATAATGGTGCCCAAAAAAGTTTTGGTTATAAAGCTTCAGAAATTCTGGGTAAATCCATTTCAATTTTAATGCCCAATAAATATAAAGAAACTCACACAAAATATTTTTTGCAGGCGAAAACGACCGGCAAAACTTGTTTAAAAGGTAAAACAATTGAAGTATCTGGTTTAAAAAAAGGGGGGGAAGAATTTCCGTTGGATATATCTATTGCAACCTGGCTAACCAAAGGTAAAAGAGTTTTTTCTGCGATTCTTCATGATATTACTGAACGCAAACGAATAGAACAAGAACTGCAAAAACACCAAAATAATCTAGAACTGCTTGTAAAAGAACGTACTACACAACTTCAAGAAAAAATGATTGAACGTGAGCAAACCGAACAGGCACTGCAAAAAGCAAATCATGCCTTGAAAGTATTGATTGAATGTCGTGCGGTTATCTTTCATGCCAATGACGAGGTGACTATGCTTAATGAAGTCTGTCAAGTTTTAGTGCATAACATAGGCTATCCTTTAGTGTGGGTTGGGCTTGCAGAACATGATACTCATAAAACAGTGCGTCCGGTAGCTCAAGCCGGATACGAAAAAGGATATTTGGAAAGCATCACCATCAGTTGGGGAGATAATAAATTTGGTCAAGGACCAACCGGTATCGCTATTCGGACAGGGAAAATGCATTTTGCTAAAAATATTTTAACGGATCCAATCTATAGTCCTTGGCGTTCTCAAGCTTTACAATATGGATATGCTTCTTCAATGTCAATGCCTTTGAAGTTACAAGATCAGACAATTGGGGTAATCAATGTTTATTCTAAAGCCGCCGATGATTTTGATGCAGATACGATACATTTATTTGAAGAATTAGCGACTGATATTGAATATGCCATCACGGTACAAAGAAATCAGATTAAGCGTCGGCAAGCAGAAGAATCATTACGGCGTTTTCGAGCTGCCCTTGATAATTCTGCTGATACTATTTTTATCATTGATCGTCAAACTATGAAATTTGTTGATATGAATAAAATGGCTTGTGAAAGTACAGCTTATTCGCGGGCTGAATTGCTAACAATGGGACCACAAGATATAAAACCTTATTGCACCAAACTCCAATTAATGACGAGATATGATGAAGTCATTCGTAGCAATCGTCAAGGCATCATCAAAACAATGCACCATCGGAAAAATGGCTCAGAATTTCCGGTTGAAATTTTTATGCAATCACTTAATTTCGATGAAGGTTATTTGATGGTTGCCTCAGTTCGTGACACGACTGAACGCCAACAAGCAGAAGATGCTTTAAAACAAGCTAAAGAAAAAGCCGATGCGGCTAATAATGCTAAAAGCGAATTTTTAGCGAATATGAGCCACGAAATCCGTACTCCTATGAATGCTATTTTAGGTTTTACCGAAATTTTGTCTAGCAAAATGCAAGAGCCACTGTGCCAAGAATACCTTGTTGCTATTAATAGTAGTGGTAAAACTTTGCTGAGTCTTCTTAATGATATATTAGATTTAGCCAAAGTTGAAGCCGGAAAATTGGAACTAGAATATACTGTGGTAGAGCCTCGTAAAGTCTTTCAAAATATAGGGCAACTTTTTACCTGCCAGATCACTGAAAAATGTTTAGAATTTATAACGGAGACGGCAAAAAATGTGCCAAAAGCATTATTTTTGGATGAAATTCGTTTACGCCAAATTTTGTTGAATTTATTGAGTAATGCTGTTAAATTTACCGATAGCGGCTTTATTAAGCTATCAAGTTATTGGATTGAAACGACAAGAGAACAAGGAGAGTTTATCTTCACAATAGAAGACAGTGGTAAAGGAATAATTACCAAGCATCAAGAAATGATTTTTACAGCATTTACGCAACAAAATGGTCAAGAACAAGCTAAATATGGAGGAACAGGGCTTGGTTTAACCATTACACGCCGTTTAATTGAAATGATGGGCGGAACAATTAGTCTTAATAGTTTGCCAAATCAAGGTAGCACTTTTAAGATACATTTTCCAAAAGTGAAAATAGCAACCCCAATAGCTCAACAATCTCTTGCCCATTTTGAACCAGAACAATTCCATTTTGAAGCAGCTAAGGTGTTAATCGTCGAAGACATCAAACTCAATCGTGATCTGATAATCGCTTATCTTTTTCCCTATCAAACATTAGAATTACTTGAAACTAACAATGGTAAAGATGCCATTAAATTAGCTGAACAGCATCACCCCGACTTAATCTTAATGGATAAAAAAATGCCGATTATGAATGGTTATGAGGCAGCTAAACGCATTAGACAAAATCCAACTCTAAAACATATTCCGATTATTTTTATTACTGCTTCTTTAATGAAAAAAGAAAAAAATGATGTTGAAATGCTTAGCGACGGATTTTTAGGTAAACCTATCAATCGTACTGATTTAATTATGGAAATCAGCCGATTTTTAGCACATTCTAAAACGGAGTCTAATAAAATGAATCATCAAGCTTCGGCACAAACCGAAGTGACATCCTTTACGCCCGAAACGCTCACCAAATTATCTGAATTAGTAGACATTCTGCAAAATGAGTTAGATGAGCAATGGCAACGTATTAATCAAGCTTCCTCATTAGGTATTACTGGCTTAATTACGTTTGGCGAACGAGTTCAAATTTTGGGAGAAAACTATCACTATCCACCATTACAAAATTGGGGTAATTTATTACAAAATCAGGCTAAACTATTTGATATGAACGCTTTGCCGGTTACTTTGAATAATTATCCGAAATTGGTAAAAGATTTAAAAGGATTACTAAATCAACTTTCACAATAGAGCAATAAAAATGGCTAAAAAACCACTCATTCTAATTGTTGACGATACCCTAAAAAATATTCAAGTATTAGGTTCTATATTACTAGAACATGAATATGATATACACGTTGCCCAAAATGGTCAACAAGCACTTGATGCAACCAATGCCATCAAGCCTGATTTAATTCTCTTGGATGTTATCATGCCAGGACTAAACGGCTTTGAAACCTGTTATCGTCTAAAAGCTAATGATAAAACAAAACATATTCCTGTTATTTTCCTTACTGCCAAAACAGCAGATGAAGATATGCTAAAAGGCTTTGAATTAGGAGGGGTTGATTATGTGACTAAACCCTTTAGTTCAATTGTTTTATTAGCGAGAGTCAATACCCATCTCAATCTGAAATTTGCTTACGACAAACTAGAAGGGCAAAAAGAAACATTAGAAAAACAAAAAGCGGCTTTGGAAGAAGCCGAAATTTTACGAAAAAATGTAGAGCATATTATTCAACACGATCTCAAAACGCCTCTTAGTTGGATTATTACATTTTCAGAACTTCTTATGGAAGAACCTGATTTGGAGCAGAATTCTAAAAATAAAACACTTGAGCATATAAATCGTTCGGGACATCAAATGTTGGACATGATTAATCGTTTTGCTGATATCTATAAGATGGAAACTGGACAATATCATTGCTCTTCTGCTTTAGTTAATATTGTGGATATCATTGAAAAAATTATCCTCAATAGCGAACGTGATACGAAGCGTAAGAATTTATGTGTTGATGTGATATATTGTGGTAAACCTATTACTAAAGGTGACACATTCACTGTATTAGGAGAAGATTCGTTATGTTACTCCATGCTTGCCAATTTGTTCAAAAACGCTGTAGAGGCTTCGCCAAAAGGTGAACATATTACAGTTACTCTTAGTAAAGAAGAAGCGCACATTATCAGCATCCACAATAAAGGAATGGTTCCCAATGAAATTCGGAATAAATTTTTTGAAAAATACATAACGGCGAATAAAACAGGTGGTACTGGATTAGGAACCTATTCCGCTAAATTAATGGCAGAAACACAAGGTGGAACCATCCACCTTGAAACCTCTGAAGAAATGGGAACAACTCTCATAGTTCGCTTACCAATATCCCACCTTGTTTTGAAAACCTAGGATTCAGGTTTTAATAAATCCAAAACTTGAACTGTCAAACCTGTCAGGTTTATTTGCCAAGACATTTTTCTGTTTTATGAAAACCACAGATGAGATAATGACTAATCCCATAGCTTAGTAATGTGGATAGTAAAACAATGATGGCAAATTTCAAGAATATTGAAATACTTATCGTTAGAAAGAGAAATTGAAATATAACAACAATAGGTAAGTGAATTAAATAAATATGGTATGAACTTGCCGCTAAATTTTGGTTGATTTTGGCAGGGCGATTCCAATAGCGATGGGTAAATGAGATCAAAAAAACCAGAAAAGCGAGTACCAAAAATGTTCTAACGAATCCATGCGTGACTATTAACCAAAAGGGTATGAGGTTCCTTTCAGTCATATTATGGCTTATTTCAAACAGCTTGAAAATAAGGCTTAATAAAATAATTAAAAGTATGAAACAAGCAATGAACCATGCCAATGATGAGCCTGGCAATTGGTATTGAGTAAACCAATTTTTGGAAAACGCATAAATACCTAACACAAATAAGCCAAGATAAAGTGGAAATCGGGTTGGTTGGAATATCAACACGTTATAAATATTTGCCCAAGCCAGCTCGGAAATAAAATAGTTGACAAATGTCACGCTTAAAGAAATTATAATGCCGGTGGTGAATAGGGCAATCCACATTGATTGAGTACTGGTGCCGTCACTTTGCTTGCGGCTCTCAAAAAATTTAGACTTGACTTGGTACAGCAGGGCAAACCCGATAAAGAAAAACAGTAATAAAGAAATAAACCATAAATGATGATGAGAAAAGCCATTCATTAAGTTCATATCATTAGCAAACTGGTTTGGATCGACGACAATGAGGTTAAAATCCCCCACACTTTCCACAAAACCTTTCCAAAATATCCAAAAACTAAGCGGTGCCGCGGCACGGGTATAATGATAAAGATAGGGCATCACCGGTACTAAAAAGAATACTACAAATAACCAGGGAATCCCTAAGCGTTTCAATTTGCTGACTATAAAAGCATCCAGTGTTTTTTGCCGTATGGAATTGAGAGCAAAATAGCCGGCAATAAAAAAGAGTACCGGCATGATAAAGCTATCAAGCACAATAATTAAAATATCAAAAAACGCATGTTTATTGGCATCGACAACATACCACCAAGGTGCTCCTACATTGGCATAACTGATGCTAACATGCAAAATAACCACCAATAACACAATAAAATATCGAAGATTATCCAGAAATACTAAACGATTTTGAGAGGTTGTGTTTGTCATTTTTTTTGTAGAGGCGAACCTGCGTGTTCGCCATTAAAATAATCACGAGTCAGTTTAAATATAATTGGACTTAGCAATAGCAAAGCGATTAAATTAGGAATCGCCATTAATGCATTGAGTGTATCTGCGATTATCCAAATAATACCTAAATCACCCATTGCGCCAATAGGTATAACTAGCACCCAGAGCAACCGAAAAGTAATAATGGACTTGAATCCAAACAAAAATTGTACACACTTTTCGCCATAGAAACTCCAGCCTAAGAGTGTCGTAAAGGCAAATACCGCAGAACCCAAAGCGACGATGTAGCCACCAAAATTGGGTAAAGCTAGTTCAAATGCCATTGATGATAAGGAGGCACCGGTCGCACCGCTAGTCCAAGCACCAGAAATGATAATAACTAAACCGGTGATGCTACAAACAATGATGGTATCAATAAATGTTTCTAACATGGCAATGACACCTTGTCGTACAGGGCTATTGGTACGGGCAGTAGCTTGGGCTATCGGCGCGCTGCCTAAACCGGCTTCATTAGAAAATATCCCGCGTGCTACTCCAAAGCGAATAGCTGCCCAAACCGCCGCACCTGCAAAACCACCTGTCGCGGCGACTGGTGTAAAGGCAGAAGTAAAAATCAGGTTTAAGGCTTGAGGTATTTCAGCAGCATGAATAACCAGGATAATCAATCCACCACTCACATAAGCGATACCCATAAATGGGACTAACTTGCCCGCCACTTCAGCAATCCAACGGATTCCTCCAATTAAAACTAATCCAACTAATAAGGCTAATATCACCCCGGTTGCCCAAGTTGGTACACCAAATTCAGTATTTAAAACATCGGCAACGGAATTAGCTTGCACGGTGTTACCAATACCAAAACCAGCTATCGCCCCAAACAGGGCAAATAGGGTTCCTAACCAAGCCCAACGACTTTTTAAACCATTCTTGATGTAATACATGGGACCACCAATGTAATTACCCCCTTCATCAACTTCGCGAAAATGTACGGCACAAACGGCTTCAGCATACTTGGTTGCCATGCCCAATAGGGCGGTACACCACATCCAAAATAAAGCCCCAGGACCACCCAGAAAAATAGCGGTCGCGACGCCGGCAATATTACCGGTACCAATCGTTGCCGAAAGGGAAGTCATTAAGGCATTAAACGGAGTAATATCTCCATCTCCGCTACTTTGACGACCCTGCCAGAGCATACGAAAACCGTAAATTAATTTACGAAAGGGTATTAATTTTAACCCTAGCATTAAGTAAATGCCGGTGCCTAGAATAAGCACTAGCATAGCGGGACCCCAAACAATGCTATTGAGTTGAGTCACGTAATGAGTTAAAGAATCCACCTATATTCCTTTTGAATTATCAGTTATCAGTTAAAATATTTGTCAGTCAAATTTGAGTTACCTTATATCTTATCCGTTGCGATTATATCATTCTTTTCATTCTTGATTTTTTTGCGAATAAACCTTTGTCTAAAAATGTGGTATAATTTTTGAAGTTTAAAAAATGCTAACTACAGTATATATCAAAGAAGGAAAAACACGATGACAAAACCTCTATTTATAATAATTGCCATTTTCATCTTATTCTCATGTGTTGTAAACCCTGATAATGGAACATTATTGGATTGGCAATATTTTAAAGAAAAAGTGACAGTTAATGATCATGCTTCAAATGCCATTGTGACTTTTTCTACCATCAAAGGCTTTCAAAAGAAACACCGTTCACTTCAAATTGTTGTGGATGATAGTTTTTTGAGGGGATTTATTGACAAAAGAACCATGGCAAAAACTTATCAAGTTTACAATATCATTTATTATACAGGTTCTAAAAGTGCATCAAAATGGAAATATTATCGTCAAGCCAATTATCAAACACCTTACGGTAATAAATTTATACCAGTCAACTTAATCAAAAAAGAAGTCGACTGTTCCGCGTTACCAATTTATGGTAAGTGCCTTTATAGTGAGCATGTCACATTTGAAATAGATAGAGCATTATTGAAAACAATTGCCAATACTTACACACCCCGAATACCAACAGAAAGTGTTTGGCAATATAAATTGATTCCGAAATGGGGAAAGAATTATGAGTCGGAACTTTTCACAGCCGAAGTTATTGGCTTATTGGATAAAATGGATAAGTATGCTATTCCAATAATCACTGAACAACCATCGGGAACGGCAAAAATAATATCAGGCAAACTATCTGATTCTTTATTAAAACAGGAACCTTTAATTAAGTCTCCATCAGCATCTTTTGTATTATCTAATATTAAGTAGTTCCATTTTGAACCCCGATAGGGGTTGAATGTGAATAGCCACCGGTGAAACCGGTGGTAACTGCGCCCTCCCCTTTCATTTTTAATTGCTCAAAGCAAATGAATACAACTTTAGTTTATATTGATCCAGCCACGGAAAGATTCGCAGTGGCTCTATTTGTTGCAACCATAATACATCTTATCATTATCTATGGATTGGGTTTTAGTATGCCAACACCGGCTAAACCTCTAAACACCACCATGGAAATTATTTTGGTACAAAAAAGTACCAACAAAGCACCTAAAGAGGCAGATTATTTAGCCCAAGTTTCCCATGAAGGCGGTGGTGAGTATCCACAAGAAAACCGCCCTGTCACACCTACCCTCGCGCCCTTTCCTGACCAAACAGCAGAACCTGTTTTCACCCCCCCGCCACCACAAGAAGCGGCAGCCCCAAAAGAAGATCAAACAGAAATTCTGACGATAGAAAAGGTAGCTCAACACCAAGTAGAACAACATGAAAGCACAATGCCACCAGAAGAACCAGCCGAGCATGGCAATGCCTCACAAGATTCTATTTTTGAAGAATATATTTCAGAAAATATATTATATATCAATGCCAGCGCCGCAAAACTCACCAGTATTCAAGCCGAATTAGATGACAAATTTGACGATTATACTAAAAGTCCACGCCGAACATTTATCAATTCCAGTACGAAAGAATATAAATATGCCCGATATATGCTTGATTGGTGTAAAAAAGCTGAACAAGTGGGTACCGATTTTTATCTTAAACAACCTCGCCTCAAAAATATTGAGGGAATTGTGATGTTAGATGTAGCAATTAACCCCAATGGTACCATACACCATGTTAAAATTAAAAAACCTTCTAAATATAAAGTATTAGATGAAGCGGTATTACGAATTGTACACCTCGCGGCACCTTATGAACCCTTTTCAAAAGCGATTCGCCAGGAAACCGATATTTTACACATTACTCGTACTTGGATATTTCGTTACAATAGTTTAAGTAGTCGATAATTTTTTTATATTAAGCCGGGCAAACACGTCAGTCTAGCCTGCTCCAGAATACATAAGCTTAGATGCAGATTTACGTGTCAGCCCTTTACTTGAAATTCATTTATCACAACAACCGGTACGATAACCATGTTAGAAACAACTTATTTGACTAACCATTTTTTAATTGCGATGCCCAATTTAGATGATCCTCACTTTTCTAAAACGGTTACTTATATCTGTATGCATAATCAAGAAGGCGCAATGGGGATAGTGATTAATCGTCCTATGAATATTGCTCTTGGAGATGTGCTAGGACAAATGAATATTAATTCCAATGACTCTCGTGCTAATAACCTACCTCTTTTTGATGGCGGACCCGTACAACCCGAACGAGGGTTTGTCATTCATCAGCCATTAGGGCAATGGGAATCTATGATGACCCTGAATGATAATTTAGGCATGACTACATCGCGTGATATTATCGGGGCGATTGCAAATGGTCAAGGTCCTCAGGATGCAATCATTGCACTGGGTTATGCCGGCTGGAGGGCTGGACAATTAGAAAAAGAAATTATCAGTAATACTTGGCTCAGTGTGCCAGTCGAGAACCAAATTATTTTCCAGACACCCCCAGAACAACGTTGGCAAGCAGCAGCATCGTGTATAGGAGTCGATTTAACTTTACTCTCTTGTCAGCCAGGGCATAGTTAGGACAATGCCATTTGCGTTAAGCAGGGCGAACACGCAGGTTCGCCCCAACAATCACATACTGATTAACTAAATCATTGATTTTGTAAAAAAAACGATTCGTGCCTATTTTTCCCTTGACAGTTTTTTCTAATTCATGTAGAATAACGATAATTTTTAAAAAATGACATCAATAATGGTTAATTGATTCTGAAATTCTGAAAATGATCTCGTTTCACTCGTTTGTGTTTCTGATTCAGACAATTAAATAGCAAAAACGTGTGATGGTGCTTACCAAAAAATTGAAGGATTGATTTGGACTTTCTTTATAACTTTTAGTTTTAATCAAGCATTTTGATTAGTCATTTTTTTGCCCAAAAATATTGATTCATTCTTTGGAGTTTGCCATAGTGAAAATTCACCTATTTTTAGTTTTATTAACTTTAGGATATTTATTTAATCCTATTTACGCAGAAACCGGCGCATTTATTACGCAGGAAATTTGGATAAAGGCAGAAATCAAGACTGAAGAACAAGTACGAAAGCAATTAGGTGACGATTGGGGTTATCTTGATCGAGAACGAACAGGAAGTTTGTTCCGGCCTTATAAATTATTCAAATTGGAAATTGCCCCCATAATTACTGCGATTCAATTTTGGTGTGTTGAAAATTGGTCGGCTGCGATATCGGTATTATTAGAACTGCCTAGGCGTAGAAAATTGCAAACGCTACCCAAAAGTATTAGACAATATCTTCCGCTTTATCCTCAACAAGCGATTCCAAGTGTTCCACAAATCGTTTGATGAAACCTGTTATTTAAAAAATAGCTTTATAATACAAACACTTACGCTTAAGTTGGCGCGTATGAGCGTATCCACCCTGCAAGTCATTTATTTTATGAAATGTGACAAAGTAGGATTTAGTTATACCCGCTAATTTAATTGTATCATCAATAATACAGTGAAAAAAGGAGAACTATTTATGCTTAGCAAAAGTGTTGAGGAAACCCAATTACATTTCAATGAAATTCTCAATCAAGTCGAAACAGGTCAGGAAATTTTTATTACTCGTTATGGTCAACCCATTGCCCGTATTTCTTCGATAAAAAAGACGTTAAAGCCGGTACCATCTTTGGCAAAGTTACGCGCAACTTTACCATTTTCCAAAACGCCTAATGTGGAATTAATTCGACAGCTACGAAATGAAGGATACTAAATGTTCTATTTTGATACGTGTTTTCTTGTGCCCCTATTTTTGCCGGAAGCTACCAGTGACAGCGTTGAAACATTTATTATGTCGATACCTACTGGACAATTAGCTACCAGTTATTGGACACAAGTTGAATTTGCCAGTTTGTTAGGACTTCGTGTGCGTATGCAAACATTAGAGGAAGCTCAAGCATTACAGTTGCTTAAAGATTTTGAAGAATATTTAATCAATTCTTATTATCTTATCATGCCCGCTGTAGATGATTTTGAGTTAGCAACTCAATTGTTACAAAACCATCAAACTGGACTTAGGGGTGGTGATGCGTTGCATTTGGCTATCTCAAAAAATCGTCATGCTGAATGTCTATACACATTAGATAATGGATTAATTCAAGCCGCCTCTTTACTTGATATTCCGGCTGAGTTGGGTATCCAAATAATAAAAGGCTGAAGTCAGCAATAATAACTGACCTGTTCAGGAATAAGCCGAAGTAGCTTAAAAAATTTCGGAAGAAGTAATGGCTCAAATAAGCACGAAAAAAAAGCCATCATCTTTAAGCAGAGGTAGAAGAGTCAACACTTTTTTGAATGTTGTTTCTTCCATCAAGGTATTACCGGAAATTTGAGTGTAATCATTAAGACAAAAAGGGCAGCGTAAATTACAATTACTTGTCATATCAGATGCGATAAAGTCATATTTTTTTTGAAATAAAGCAGACATTTTTCTCCTTTTGGGTTTTGATAGTTTGACAGGGCAAAGGGTGCCAAAAGAAATAGCATTTTTTCAAAAAATGGTATTTCTAACACGCTAAAGCTGAATAGAACTAATATCCTTAATTCCTTTCCCAAATAACCGGTGTCTCATTTGAAATCAATTTAAATAGAGATGAATAAGTTATCCAATTTTCAGGCGATTCATATCGAATACGAAACATAACTTCCTCAATATGAAATAATCTAAATTTTCCTTTTCTCAGAATCAATTCATTGAAGCCGACTGAATTGGAAATCGAATAATATTTCCCTGTTTGATGAGGTCCAAATTCCCACGAATAAATCCCATTAATATAACTAAAAAAGACAGACAATGGTGCATTATCACGAATACGACTCCTTTCCAGAAAAAATTTTTTCACTTCCCTTTGCTTTTGCCAAGCATCATGGCATCATACTAACCCATATTGACGCTCACCGTGCTTTTATATGCTACCGCCCCGAAATAACGCGCCCGATATTAAGTGAAGTGCGACGTTTTTTGGGTATCCCTTTGAATTTAAAAGCAATTTCTACAGAACAATTTGATGTACTGCTGACAGAGCATTATGAACAACAACAAGCTAATCAATCTATGCAAATGATGGAAGGGTTAGGGGAAGAATTAGATTTATTTCAAGTCGCACAGCAACTTTCTGAACCGGAAGATTTATTAGAAAGTGACGACGATGCGCCTATCATTCGCCTTATTAATGCCCTATTGTCTGAAGCGATTAAAGAAAATGCCTCTGATATTCATATTGAACCTTATGAAACGCGACTTGTAGTACGTTTTAGGGTAGATGGTGTCTTACGCGAAGTCTTGCAACCTCGACATGTGTTAGCACCGCTGCTCGTTTCGCGCATTAAAGTTATGGCAAAACTGGATATTGCCGAAAAACGTTTGCCCCAAGATGGGCGTATTTCTTTGCGTCTTGCAGGGCGTGCTGTTGATGTGCGTGTTTCTACCATTCCATGCGGGGCGGGTGAACGAGTGGTTTTACGTCTATTAGATAAACAAGCGGGACGCTTAGATTTAAAACATCTTGGCATGTCACAAGAACGATTAAGCCATTTACAAAATCTTTTGCAAAAACCCTACGGGGTATTCCTCGTTACTGGTCCCACCGGTTCAGGTAAAACCACCAGCCTATATGCTATGCTTAATTATTTAAATGACCGTAGCCGTAATATTATGACGGTAGAGGATCCGATAGAATACTATTTAGATGGTATCGGGCAAACTCAGGTTAATACTAAAGTTGACATGACTTTTGCCAGGGGATTAAGGGCTATTTTGCGACAAGATCCAGATGTCGTCATGGTTGGCGAAATTCGCGATATAGAAACTGCCAAAATTGCAGTGCAAGCCAGTTTAACAGGGCATCTTGTTTTATCAACATTGCACACCAACACGGCTATTGGTGCCGTAACACGGCTCCGTGATATGGGGATTGAACCTTTTCTATTATCATCTAGTTTGATTGGGGTTATGGCACAACGCTTGGTGCGTTTATTATGCCCTGACTGTAAACAAGTTTATACGCCTGAAATTCCCTTGAGCGATTCTTTATTAAAAGGAAAGACTGACAAATTGGTTGATTTATATGCACCGGTAGGTTGTAAAGCGTGTAATTCTATTGGTTATCGGGGACGTACTGGCATTTATGAATTGGTTAGTATCGATCAAACTCTTCGTACCATGATACATGACGGTGCAGGGCAACATGCCCTAGAAAGTGAAGCGCATAATGAGACTATTCAACAAGATGGCATGAATCGGGTATTGGCGGGGAAAACCAGCCTTGATGAATTGTTGAGAGTGACGCAAAATGAATAGGGGATGGGAATTTGGAATTGTTTTATATATGGTGGGTTGTAACGAAGTTATTGGAATATTTTTACATGCCTTTGTCATGAAATTAATGCGCGTGGCAATGATATACCCGATGCTGATTTAGCAGCATTGGCTATCGAATCAGATTGTGAATGGATTTCAACTCATTCAAACAAAATCCGAAAACTTGAACGTCCGGAATATAACCAGTTCAAAAAGTCAGATTTTTTCCAAAAAATTCTGCTGATTCTAAAGGATAATCTGAAATAATGATGAAAATTGAATCTATACGATTGAAAAATTTTAAAGCTTTCAAAAATACCATGATGAGCGATATTCCAAAATTATGCGTTATTGTGGGTGCCAATGGCACGGGAAAAACAACTTTTCTTGACGTGTTTGATTTTCTCAAAGACGCTTATCAAGATAATATTTCTAAAGCTTTAGGCAAACGGGGCGGATTTAGTGAAGTCAAAAGCCGAAATTCAGCGGGTCCAATTGAAATTGAAATTAAATTTTACGAAACTTCATCTAAAGCACTGCTTACTTATTTTCTTGCTATTGAAGATGAGAATGGAACACCCATTATAAAACGGGAAAAATTTGGGCAGATACTTGATTTTTCAAGAGGTAAAGGATTTGTGGTCACACCTCAAATTGAATTTCACAAAGAAGAACAAACACTGGCACGCCCTGATTTACTTGCCATTAAAGGGTTAGCACAGTTTCAGAAATTTCCGGTTATTATGAAACTCGGTTCGCTGCTTGAAAATTGGCACATTTCTGATTTTCAGATTAATCGTGCGAGAGAGACTAGGGAAGACGGATATGCCGAACATTTATCTCGTGATGGGGGAAACCTATCTTTGGTCACACACCGATTATATAAGCAAAACCCAACTATTTTTCAGGACATTTTAGAAAAACTTAAACGGCGTGTGCCCGGTATTAACTCGGTCGGGGCGAAAATAACTGAAGAAGGGCGAGTTTTATTGAAATTTAAGGATGGTCATTTCAAGGACCCTTTTTTAGCACGATATGTCTCCGATGGTACGCTCAAAATGTTTGCCTATTTGGTTCTACTTTATGATCCCGCTCCGCACCCCTTATTATGCGTTGAAGAACCTGAAAATCAACTTTATCCTAAATTGTTATGGGAACTGGCTGAAGAGTTTCGGATGTATGCCGATTTTGGCGGGCAAGTATTTATTTCAACCCATTCCCCCGATTTTCTCAACGCGCTCGAATTGGATGAAGTCTTTTGGTTCATTAAAAATGAGGGCTACACTGCGATAAAACGAGCTAAAAATGATAAACAGATCGCGGCATTTATGGCAGAAGGCGATCAGATGGGGTATTTGTGGAAACAAGGTTTTTTTGAAGGAGTTGATCCTCAATGAAACATCTAGTTTTTTTATTGGAAGAACCTTCGGCAAGGGAAATGTTAGATGCCTTGCTTCCTCAATTGGTCCCTGGGATAAGTTATCGTTGTATTGTATTTGAGGGTAAACAAGATTTAGAAAAAAATTTGGTTAAGAAAATACGTGCTTATCGTGTACCGGAAAGTCAGTTTATTGTGTTACGGGAGCAAGATGCTGGGAATTGTTGTCGCATTAAGCAAAAACTAGTTGAACTCTGTAAAAAGGCTAAGAAACCAGACTGTTTGGTTCGTATTGCCTGTCGGGAGTTAGAAAGTTGGTATTTGGCAGATTTAAGGGCAGTAGAACTTGGGCTAAAGATTTCAGGGCTGACAAAACACCAAAAGAGTAAAAAATACCGTTCACCTGATTATTTACACTTACCATCAAAAGAATTAAAACAGTTAACCAACAACAAGTATCAAAAAGTAGCTGGTTCAAGAAGCATAGGAGCCTATTTGGATTGTAAGAATAAAAGATCAAACAGTTTCCGAGTATTTATCGAAGGAATTAGGAAAATGTTATAATAATTGGGGTCAGAGTAACATTAATTGTTGCCAGAAATTATCTTATTAGCTTTTATTTTTTTCTGGGCATCATTATAATATATTAATTTTACTCTGACCCCAATTATTTAAAGGTAAAAAAAATAATTAAGATGAAACAGATTCAACAATTAACGGCTATTTTAGAACGCGAAGACGATGGTTACGTAGCACTTTGTCCCGAATTAGATTTGGCTAGCCAAGGACACAGTGTTGAAGAAGCTCGTTTGAATTTGATGGAAGCCTGTCAACTGTTTTTCGAGTGTGCTTCTCCGGCTGAAATTCAACAGCGTTTGCATAACGAAGTCTTTGTAACGCGCTTGGAGGTTGCAGTTGGGTAAATTACGTGTGTTATCAGGTCAAGCGGTCTGTAGGATACTGACAAATCATGGGTTTCTTGAAGTGCGCCGCCGGGGAAGCCATATTGTGATGCAAAAAAAAGGTTCTGGAATCAACTATCACGGTACCCGTACCGGATTATACAGAATTACGTAGTGGCACTGTTTTTTTAGACGGAGATTAATGATGATTATTGTGCGGATGAAAGTGGTGCGTAGGACGCTCGCTACGCTTGCTGTTCCGCAGACGGAAATTCAAATTTTAGGGTTGATATTCAAGCTATTTGCCTATATAATAAATTTTGATATTTCGTCAAATTTTTTTGTATCAAGCCTGGATTATAAAAATGCCAACCATTTCAATGTTTTATGGTATGATTATTCGGATGTATTGTGCTCCAAAAGAACACAATCCGCCCCATTTTCACGTTTATTATCAAGATTATACAGCCGTTATTGATATTAGGAGTGGTGAGTTAACCGAAGGAAAGTTACCTTCAAAACAGTTAAAACTTATACTCGCCTGGGCTGAAATAAGGTAAAACGATGTATTTTACAGTTATTAATGTAGAACCTTTAAAAAATTACCGATTACTTTTAACTTTTGAGGGTGAAAAAAAGAGAATTTTTAATTTACTGCCCTATTTACAGATCGGTCAATTTTCTAAGTTAAAAGACATTTCTTTATTTAATCGTGTTCGAGTCAGTTTTGATTCAATACAATGGGATAATCATTTAGATATTGACCCGGAATTGTTGTTTGAAGAAAGCCAACCTATCGACCTATAGTCAGCCAGCGTAGGGTGGTTAGCCCTGATACTAATGTTGTTGTACGTTTTCTTACCGGAGACGATCCGGAGCAGTATCTAAAAGCGCATAAATTATTTGAACAAGAAACGGTATTTTTACCCGTTTTGAAAAAATAGTATTTCTAAGCCCCGGGCAATTGATAATTGGAAACAAGTACAAACTTGTAACTGAATTTTACCAATTAAATTGTTGTTGAGCCACGTTAATCGCGGCACCCCATCCTTCTTCTTACGGTGCGTGGAAAATTTTTTTGATTTTGAATGGACTTTTTTTTTAAAAGGACATATAATATTCAATATAGGTCTCCAAATATATTTGGATTTGTTTTTAACCAGTCGCTGGAGTAGTTGACGCGAAAAAATAGCGAAACGTTCATGTCTATCGAAAAGCGACAGAAATACTATTTTTCAAAAAATAGTATTTCTAAAGGCAACGATGTGTATAATGATGATTATTGTCAAGTTTATTTTTATAATAATTTGTGGTTCCTTGTCAAAACCAGACCTGCCAGGTTAAAACAAAACCTGGCAGGTCAAAGACAATCAGGTCTATATTGGACTTTTGTTTTGACTTTGACCTGGCAGGTTTTGTTTTTAACCTGCCAGGTCTGTTTTTGAAGTTGACTAAATTATTTTATGCACATTCCTTAGAAAGGATTTTGTTTCATAATAACGAAACTATTTTAAAAATCCTTTTATAAATCAATCAGTTAAATACTAACTGGGCATTATTTCCAATTCAATTTATTATTACAGAGGATTATTATGAAAATACCCATTTCAAAAAGGGTGTCACAACCCATCAACGTCATCTGGCGTTGTATTGGGCTATCAGTCGTTGGGATAGCCTTAAATCTAGGGGCAGTCTCTATCGTGCAAGCCGCTACGGATTGTAGTGTCGTGACTGAAATTTCTCCCGCCGAGTGCGAATCTTTGCTGGAACTTTATAACAGCACGGATGGTGTTAATTGGGGAAACAATGAGGGGTGGAATGTTACTGATACGCCTTGCAGTTGGTATGGTGTGACTTGTCTAAATGGCGGTGTCAGTAAGATTGATCTCCATGATAATCAACTGATAGGCACGATTCCTGATTTTAGTGCATTGCCTAATTTGGAAGTGCTTTATATTCATGAAAATGAACTAACCGGCACGATTCCCGATTTCAGTGCTTTGTCTAATTTGACGAAGCTTGATCTTTCAAGTAATCAACTAACCGGCACGATTCCCGATTTCAGTGCATTGCCTAATTTTGAGTTGCTTTATCTCTATAATAATCAATTAACGGGTGCGATTCCAAGTTCCAACACTTTCATCAACTTAACATACCTTGATCTCAGAAATAATCCACTGTGCAAAGGCATCAACATTAATTATTCTATATGGCCTATTAAACAAGCTCAGTTGAATGATGATACGTCATGGCAAGAGCAACTAAATGAATTTCCAAGTTGTGAGCAATCCCCAACGGCTGAGTTCACCATATCTCCCTCACAAGGTAATGCACCACTAACCGTCACATTAGATGCGAGTAATTCTGTCGATCCCTTTGGTTCAATTAGCAGTTATACGTGGACCATCAATGGACAAACATTTTCGGGTGAAACAAAAGAAAAAACCTTCAATGAACCCGGTGAACATATTATTGTCTTAACGGTAAAGGATAATGACGGAAACGAGGCGACTGCCCAAAAAACGGTAACTGTCACCAATCAAGTACCTACCGCATCTTTTACAGCATCACCTTTATCAGGTAAGGCACCGCTCACCGTGAAATTGGATGCCAGTGCCTCAAAAGACACCGATGGCACCATTGCCAATTACAAGTGGACTTCTTCTGATGGTAAAACCTTATCAGGGGTTAAGCCTACAATAACATTTTCAAAAGCGGGTGCATATACGATTGGCTTGGTGGTGACTGACAACAATGGTGCCAAAAGTACCAACACTGCACAACAATCTATCAAGGTGGAGTCACAGCGATACACATTAACCATCAACAACACGGGGAACGGTGATGTTACTGGAAATGGCATTAATTGTGGTAGCGATTGCGACGAAGAATATGATGAAAACACATCTGTCACTTTAACGGCAAAAGCCGATGCTGATTCTATATTTGATGGTTGGGGCGGTGCGTGTTCAGGAACTGGCAGTTGCAATGTGACTATGAGCGAAGTTCAAGAAGTCACCGCAACTTTTAAGATTAAAGGTTTCCCATTGACTGTCAACAAAAGTGGCACGGGTACAGGTAGTGTCACGGGGAACGGTATTAATTGTGGCAGTGATTGTTCTAAGATTTATGAAATCAATACATCCGTCACTTTAACGCCAACAGCCGATGCTGATTCTATATTTGTTGGTTGGGGCGGTGCGTGTTCAGGAACTGGCAGTTGCAATGTGACTATGAGCGAAGTTCAAGAAGTCACCGCAACTTTTAAAATTAAAGAGTTCCCATTGACTGTCAACAAAAGTGGCACGGGTACAGGTAGTGTCACGGGGAACGGTATTAATTGTGGCAGTGATTGTTCTAAGATTTATGAAATCAATACATCCGTCACTTTAACGCCAACAGCCGATGCTGATTCTAGATTTGTTGGTTGGAGCGGTGTTTGTTCAGGAACGGGTAATTGTACTGTTACCATGAATCAAGCCCAAAACGTCATAGCCACTTTTGAACCAAAACCAATTGATAAATTTTTACTCACCATCAGTGAAAAAGGTAATGGTAACGGCATTGTAACCAGTTCGCCTTCTGGTATTAATTGTGGTAGTGGTGGTAATGATTGCGGTGAAGAATATGACAACAACCCTGTTATTACATTAAAAGCCAAAGCCGATGCGGATTCAATATTTGAAGGTTGGGGCGGTGATTGTTCAGGTGATGCTGCAACCTGTGTTGTCAAAATGAGCAGTGACAAAACCGTCACCGCAAGTTTTGATTTGTGCAAATACACTGTCAAACCCACCAATCAAACGCATAAATATAATGCAGATAATGGTTCGATAACGGTTGAAGTCTCTAATGAAAAATGCCCATGGGCAGCAATCAGCCATAATGATGATTGGCTAAAAATCACATCACCAAAGGATAATCATGGCAATGGCGAAATTGACTATTCCGTCGCCGACAATAGCAATACAGAAGATCGTAAAGGTACTTTAACTATTGCTGGGCAAGAGGTTAGCATTTATCAAGGGATATATGAAAAACCTACCGCCTCTTTCACCGCAAGCCCTTTATCGGGAATGACACCCTTGATTGTCAAATTGGATGCCAGCGACTCCTATGATCCGGATGGTGAAATCAAGCGTTATGAATGGACAACTTCTGATGAACAAACGGCTTTAGGAAAAACAGCGGAATTGACATTTGCAGGAGACAAAAGCTGTCAGCCGACAATCACGCTGACTGTCACTGATAATGATGACTTATCTGCTCAAGCCGAAGAAACCATTTCCTTAGAAAACTGTACGATTATTGAATTTCAGGGCATAGAAGATTATTACAGAGTCGGTGATTTTGTTCGCGCAGAGGTAAAAATAGATGTCAATGTTGGACGATTCAAGCGCGTTGATTTATGGGTGGCTATTTCAATGCCGTCAGGTGAACTGATTTATAGAACACCGCTTGGCATTAATGAATTTTCTCCTATCGCTCAAGCGTTCAAGGAATCTTTGGAAAGCCAGACGGTTGTTCACAGTTTGCTAGATTTTGAAGTACCACCTGGATTGGGTGGAACATATATCTTCTACGCGCTGATTGTTGATGAAGGAGAAGACCCAATGGAACATTTAGATGAGCTTGTCATACAAGAGACAGCTTTGGCGAATTAATAATTGCGCTGTTTTTGTAGGGGCGAACCTGCGTGTTCGCCCTTGTGTTCGCCCTTAATATTTGCCCTTAATATTTGCCCTTAATATTTCCTTAGCCGAGCCAGCTATAAATTTTAATATACCTCAGATTGGGTTTACCAGCCTGAAAATCGGCAATAGACTTGTCCGAAAATAAGGCTTTGAATTTATTTTTGGACAAGTCTAATGTTATTCCATTCAACTATCAGTTGGTAGGGGCAATCCGGTTGCCCATCTAGGGCGATATAATATCCGCTTCGAGACGGGTTACTTTTTGATACCCAATTTCCTTCCCAGCAAAGCCAACACCCAGATACACTCGCGGGCGCGGATCATTCAAAAAGCGTTCATCATAATTTTTGGCTTTGATTTGCTTGAGTGCTTTGTTAGTTAAGCTGTCCATTTTACTACCTGCTTTACCATATTTAAACTCAATCAGATAAATTTTCTCCTCAAAAGCCAATACGCCATCAATTCGCCCTTTATCAGTTAACACTTCTAAATCAATTTCAACGCCCATCAATACCAATATCATATAAAACAAGGAATGGTAATAAGCCTCTTGTTCGATATGTAACGGATACGGAATTTTGGCAAATAGGGCACGGATGATGTTCATAAAGCCTTCGAGATTTTCCGTTTGTAAATAGTGGCGTAAATTTTCGACAGCGGGTTCGATTTTTCCTAATTCATTTTGAGTAAAACTGTCAAACAGATAGGTAATAAAAGCTTGTTTCACTTCAAAATTGGGGTAGTTCAAAACATATTGAAGCGTTCTCGCTTTTTGATCAATTTCGCTTATGGTTAAATAACCGGTTTGAAGCAACAGCGCAAAAACGTTTAGATTCTCAATATTATAACTATCAAAAACCATCTTTGAAACTTTTGTGTTTTCAAGCAGGGTGACATCAAGTGTTGTCTTCTTGATTAACTTCATCAGAAAGGTTGGGGTTCCACTGGCAAACCAATAATTGTCAAATTGTTGTTCGGCGAACAAATTGAGAATGGAAAACGGATTATACAATTTGTCTTTGGCATTCCAAGAATAGCCGTTATACCAAGTCTTAATTTTCTCCAGCAACGGTGCCTTCTTTATGCCCAACTCAAAACAAAGGCTTTGAATATATTTATCAAAATAACTTTCCAACTCTGTTTGTGTATAGCCAACTAATGTAGCAAATTGTTTCGAGAAGGTAATATCTCGCAAATTATTTAATTCAGAAAATATCGACACGCGGGAAAATTTAGACACGCCCGTTAAAAATACAAAGCGCAAAAAAGCGTCGGAAGATTTCAAAACACCGAAAAAATCCCGAAGAATTTCACGGTTTTTGGTGGCTTTTTCGATATCATCAATATGCTCGACAATGGGTTTATCATATTCATCTATGAGAATCACCACTTTTTGTTGAGTTTTTGCCGCGATCTTTTTAATTAACTCAACAAATTTGTCCTTAACGAAGATGCTTGAAAGAACAATGTCATATTCTGCGGCAATATTATCCAAAAAGGATAATAATGAGACTCTAAATACTTCATCAGTTGTATATGAAATATTGTTGAAATCAATAACAATAACCGGATAAGACTGCCAATCAATCTTATCATAGATATACAATCCCTGAAAAAGGCTCTTATTGCCAGAAAAGATTTCAGATAATGTTGAAACCAGCAAAGATTTTCCGAACCGGCGAGGGCGGGAAAGAAAAAAATATTCGCCTGATTCAATTAATTCGGCAATGTGACGAGTTTTATCCACATACACACAATTATCTTTGATAATTTTAGAAAAGGTTTGAATACCGATGGGTAATTTTTTCATATTTTTCTTAATGAGTTATCAGTTGGTAGGGCAATCCTAATACTAGATTTTAAAAACCCAGTCACTGCCATTAAGTATCGGACCGATAGGTCTGCCCTACCAAACATCACGTATTTAGGAATTGTAGTGGCGAACATTCGTTATCGCCCTGGCTTAACTTAATTCTCGTTTCCCTACGCTTGCTTGAAAAATGGTTTGTTCGTATTTTGCCATTACATCTATCAGGATAATTATTTTTTTGGAACTACCTTAGATATTATATCAAAAAAAATCATCGACATCCTTGTTCTCTTAAAAAAAAATAGGGCATAAAAAAAGCCCCTTGTCATTTAGACTTGGGGCGTATTGAAGTTTGGATGATGGGTGTCGTAAAATTTTACCCATCATAAGTTCACTTAGGGTACTACACTGAACTTGATAGGTTTGCCATAAAAAACCAGCGTTTTTGGTTCATCCTGTAGTCGATATAGCGGTTCCCGCTTGACTAAAATACAAAATAGAGTTATAATATTTGCCAACAATTTAACCTCGAATGGAGTATTCCATGCCAAAACCTTATTCAATAGATTTACGTGAAAAGATAGTTACTGCTTATAACAATGATGAAGGTTCAATGCGAGATTTAGCAGAACGTTTTAAAGTCTCGTTTAGCTTTGTAGCTAGTTTGCTACAAAAATTTTATCTGAATGGCGAAATAGCCCCAAAACCTCATGGAGGAGGATACCCAGCGTCAATATCGGTGCCAGGGAGGCTTTTCTAAAGGAGTTAATAGAAAGTCAACCGGATCTAATCCTTTTGGAAATTCGTGATGAATATAACCAACACTTTGAAGCAGTTAGTCGCTCAACGATTGATAGAACTTTAACTAAATTAAAAATAACTCGAAAAAAGAAAACGTTATTTGATTCGAGGAAATACACACAGGAGAATCAAGAGATGCGACGCGTTTATGAAAATAACCTGGAATCTCTTGAAACCAAAGCTCTCATTTTTCTTGATGAAACGGGTAGTGTTAGAAATTTGACTCGTCGTCATGCACGTTCCCCTTTAGGCACTATGGCTCACAGTGAAAATTCTTTGACTCGTGGCACAAGAATTAGCACGCTTGGCGCATTAGGAATTTCCGGCTTATTGGCTGCTTTCTGTTATGAAGGAACCTTAACTGGTTTTTTGTTTGCTTTCTTTTTATAAGAATTTTTAGTTCCTGTATTAACTTCCTCTAATGTGGTTATCATGGATAATGCGAGAGTTCATGACGATGAAGACGCTATAGCGATGATTGAAGCAACCGGGGCGAGGACAATGTTTCTGAAAGCTTATTCCCCCGAATTAAATCCAATTGAACTTATGTGGTCTAAAGTCAAAAATTTTATCAAGAAAACAGTTATCTCAAATACTGAAGAACTTTATCAAGCTCTAGCAGATGCTTTAGAAACAATTACTCCTGATGATGCACAAAACTGCTTTCAACATTGCCTCTAAAATTGTACTTTATGCAAACGGGAACCGCTATAACATCAAAAACTTGATAGTCGAGTATTATAGCATTATTTTCTGGGTATATTATTTTTTTGGAGTTACCTAATGAGATTGAAGCGCGAATGCTTTGACTCATACTCTTTTTTACCAAAAAGTCTTCTGTTCAAAAAAAGTTTGACAAGCGCTGTCTAAGCTAGTCAGGTAAGTTATGTGTTGATGGGCATACCAACCATTTATAAAATGTCGAGCGGAGGCATTTTCATCTAATCCAGCTTGGTTGAGCAAATCAGTTGCCACATTCACATCATTGAGGACCCCTAGTTCATCTTGCAAATGTGATAAGTTTTTGGCATAAGGGCGAACAGCTTTATGTGGATAAAGTTCAGCAAAAAAGCGGGTACCATAAGCCATTTCTTTGACAAAAATACGCAACTCATGACGTTGCTCAGTGTTAAGTTGGGCGAAGTTTTGACCCTGTTGACAGATTCGCTGATAATGCGATTCGAGCTTTTGACTGGCAAAAAGCATAACTGGGCTATCCAGACGCTGTAAGCTTTTTGTACCTAATTTCCGCCGCCAGCTTTGTTGCATCAGCCATTGACTAAGTGATAACAACAAACGACTATAATCAGGTGAACGCATGGCTTGACGCACCGTGATATACGCCCGTTCCTGAAAGTCTGCTACCCGTGTTTGTAAATCTTCGAGCAACTGGTGCGAAAGAGAAAGAGGGCTGGATTGTGCTTGCATGTTTTGCAAATTCAGCGCAAATACATCCCAATCTCGTGCCACACCTAACACATCAGTCATCCATTTCACATCCTTGTATAACTTAGCATAAGTTTTTTTAGGAATCAATGACTTATAGAAACTAAGACAAGAACGCAAACGGCGCAAAGCCACGCGCATTTGATGAACACCCTCAATATCTTCACCATACAAAACCATTTCTTCATTAGCTTGTAGATGTTCAAGACAATGCCAGATAATATGAATAAAAGCTTGATCGGCTGTCATATCAGGATTTAAATTAACGCTCCCAGCTTTCTGGAATTGAAGAGAGTTAGTTTGATACAGGGCATAGCCCCGTGCCGCCTTGCTCTTATTCTCAATCGTGAGTGGCAAAGTTTTTTGTAAAGTCAATGCGACTTTATAAAGAACATTTGGCGAACCCGCTTTGAGTTCTAATTCCACTTCATTTAGGGGAATACTAGCGGTTTTGGTTTTAATTTCCCCCTGATCAAGAGCCACTTCAATTTTGCTTCCATCGTTTAGGCTAAGGTCCCAGGTGGTTCGTGTAAAATCAGTGGTAAACAGGGCTTCTATCTTTTTACGATTTTTCTTACTGCTACACCAAGCAGGTAAAGCCCCTTTTGGAAATTGACTATAGTCGGGAGTATTACCGCTTATCTCCATTTCCCATTCTTGGCGTTGATGCAACCCCCCTAAAACAGTTCCAGCCGTTTTCATAGTTTGCAGCCGTTTATCACCAATACGGCGCACTCGCAATCCAACCCCATGCTGCAATAAATCATGGTTTGGCGTATCAAAATAAGTATTGTATAAATGTTGAGTGGTATGGCTTGCCGATTGTAACATTGGGTGCTGTATCAGCTTATTAGCCTTTTTTGGGGGTAATGATAATTTTAATTCAGTTTCAATAGACATAAGAACGCTCATCAGTGAAGAAAATAGGTTGCCCTTAGAAATTTTTGCCAAAAATAGTATTTTTAATTTGTTAGAATTCGTGTCGGAAAGTTGCCGTTGCACAAAAAGACTTGCACACCCTACATAACATGCCATATTTAAGCCATTTAAAGTATAAAAGAAACCAAGTTTTTTCAAATGTGTACCTACATACCATTCTCTTGAATCCGATTACCAGCACTCGTATGATCCTCAACAGCCATAAAAGTCTGATCCACGATACGATTGGCCTGGACAATGTTGCCTGTCGTGTGGGGTAATAGATGCACCCCTGCATAATGTGATCCCAAAATGTCATTTTCAATAATGCGATTATAACAACTGGGAAAATCACTTTGATCAGGATGTTGACGCACTGCAACCCCAATAAGAACACCAAAAAAATGAAATTTATCGTTCACTCCGCGATTATTGTTAGCAATGAGATTGTGCGCCACTGTGCAGCCATAGACAGAACGCACAAATTTAACCCCATCTCCCCAATTGCCCTCAATACAATTATTTTCAATCCGAGAATAAGCGGCGTTATCAAGGCTAATCCCCGGCAACTTGGCTTTAGAAGTGCCATCAGGCATCAAGCCCATTGTTTCGACAAAATCTTGAGTCAATTCAGCTTCATGTTGTAAACCACGTCGCCCATTATTGTAGATATGACAATTTTGCACTTGGCAACCCCAAGAGCCATTATCGATAGTAATCCCTTCACAATCATTATCGGCAATAATACAATTAAGCACGCGCAAATAACCAACCCCATCGGTGGTGATGCCCACTTTACGATTGCGGCGAAATGAACAATTGATTAATGTATTGCGATAGGGCGCGGGATCCTCAGGCGCAAATGGACCAAAATTGCCAATGATTTCAGCGGTATAATGTATTTGTGCTTGGAAATCTAACGGATCGATCTCTGGGGGTAATTTTAAGTCCGTCATGAAAACACCACCTTGTTGGCAACGTTCCGCGACACAAGCTTGCAACAAGCTTTCCCGCACATCGCGTACCATCATAAAACCGACTAAACCAGCCTCATAAACAGCGCATTGCTCCAACCGCGCCCGGTAAACCCCATCTGAAAATAGAAAACCAACAGCGCGAGGTGCAAAAATTTCGACATGAGAAAATAAAATATCGCTCGCTCTCGTCGCAAAAATGGCCGCACAAAACTTATGGGCACCTTGGTGACGAATCCTTACATTTTCTACCCGTACCCGATTGTCACCTTGAATCATTAAGCCAAAATCAATCTCCTTGAAAACTAACTCTGTTTTCCCTAATACGCCAACGAGGTGCACACCAGTACGGAGTTTCAACGTTTCTGTCAACTCAATACGACCTGCCGGCAAATATACTTCACCTCCGTTTTCTGGTAAAGCCGCCATTTCGGCAAATAGACGGCTCGCATTAAAATCGTCTGGCGGAATCACGCGCACGGCTACCTCATCAGCCGCAGTTTGTGGCATGAAATCGTTTGCTGGCTGAATCTCCACTTGTGCGGCAAGACGCATCCGCTCGAAAAGTGCCCATTCAATTTGGATAGATTGGGGATTGAATTGAGATTCAGGTGACTGTGGCATGGATTTAGGTTTGAAAATCCCAGCTTCTAGCTCAATTGTGAACGTATGCAACGGTTTGTCAGCCGAAATATCTAACAAAATATCACGTTTGGCAGTGTAACCTTTTGCTGAAATATCAATAAGATACCTGTTAGGTAAATAGTGATCGAGATAAACATTGCCATCTTCACCGGTTATTCGCTGTTCTCCACACCGTTGCGGACAAATAAACTCTGCCCCCGAAATGGGTTTGCCGCTCTGGGCATCAACAACAGTAATGATAACTTGAAATTTCTCAGTAGAGGGCAGCGTAGGATGAGTTTTTGAAAACAACGGTATTCGTTTCAGGTGTTTGCGGGAACCGATTTTTACCTTGTCGCCTAAGGAAAGTTTTGCCTGAATAGGTTTATCGCTTTTCTTGCGAAGGATTGCAATGCCAAATCCATCCCTTGTTTGCATTTCAATCAATTCGATCTGCTGCGGGATCACTTCACTCGCATTAAAATGATCAATCAGTGCGCGGGGGCCATCAACATCACACATTGAGGGGTAAATATCATGCAGGATTAAGTATCCACCTACCCGAACGTCGTTATAATAGGTATTAAAATCAGCGAAAACCCCCTTGATCGAATGATCACCGTCAATATAAAGCAGATCAATCTGGTTTTGAATTTGATCAGCTATTTGGGAATACACTTGGGTGGAATAACCCTTGATATAGGTAATGATGTCTTCCACCCCGGCCATTTTTCGGTAATATTCTGCGATTTCCTGACGATTTTGCATACCTTTACCTGCATCCACTTCCCAATCGAATGCATCAATCGAAATAATTTTACCAAAGCCAAGTTCTTTCAAGGCTTGGGCAAAATGAAGCGTTGAAAAACCGATAAAGCAGCCGATTTCCACCACCAATAAAGGACGCAACATTTTGGTTAAACTATAATAGGTATTTGCTACATCAATGTTGACGGAAGCGGGATGAGAACAAGGCAGGTTATCAACTTCCTTAATCACTTCCGTTAGATAAAGATGATCTTTTTCACTCATGCTAATTTCCTTTTCAAAAAAATCCGATTTTTTAGAAAAATTTTTATTTTGTCAACTTTTCTGGCTAACTATAACTACTCAGGGCAATCACAAGGGTGTGCAGCCTACGTATAAATATTTTCGGAACGAAGCATAAGAATATTGTTGTAGGGGCAAGACTGACTGGTTGCTCTGAGTACTTAAAAAAATAGAATTTTATAAATGTTAAAAGATTATAGATTCATGTAGTGGCGAATTTTTGTGTTCGCCCTTTGTGAAACGCTGAACATCTAAGTAGGTACACATAAATATTTTAACATTTTTGTTTTCTTCTAAAGCACTCATTATTAACGGATTTATAAAAATAGAAATTGTTTTATGCTAAAGCATTGATTATTAACGAATTTTTATAATAGAAAATGTTAAAAGACTTTTGTGGACCTACTTATATACTTATAATTCACCGCATCCATATTGACTGCAAATGGGCAAATTGGTCAAAACCATAAAAACGCGCCATACGGATATGGCTGTTTTCGGACCATTCTGTGGAATTAAGCACCCCATCTATTGTGGGAGTTCCGTAGGGGATTATGTTATCAGCTTGTGTTAGACTCGCTGAAAGACATAAAACCGCCCCTACCCATTTTGCGGTTTTCATTTAATTAAGACTCCTTTTTAAGTAAAAGTTATTTAACAATAGTGCCATTAATTATTTTAAAATAAGTTGACTTCAATTGCAACTGGAAAAATAGTTAAAACTTGATGTTTAAGTTAGCATTTGTTAACATAATTTATTTCGCACGATCAAAAATCCGTTTGTTTCGATAATCCGTTGTACTCTCAAAATATATAAGCATGAACTTTAAACGATATAATGTTATTTGGTTGTTAATAGCGACATGGTGTAGCAGCATTCAAACAGTGTATGCAGAAAGCCTACTTCAACAATATCATATGCCGCCTTTGGAAAGGGCGGCGAATACTGATCCGGCTAAGATATTACTAGATAATGCAAGAGCATTAAAACGAGCCCAAGCTGTTTCGATACCTTTTACAGCGATAGAAGATCCCAAAACCTATCAAAACAACTTGCGGGATGACATTCAAGCTGGTTTGCCAAGTTGGGCAAAAAATACTCCCCATGTTGACTTTAGTGGAAATAAAATCAGCGAACTCAATAAATTATTGCAAAGCTTATCGGGTCAACACCGTGTGAGTTTGCAAGGACAAACGATAATGGCTGATGAAGTTTTATTGCTGCCCTCAGAAATATTACTATTAGGTAATAATGCCACGATAACGGCTCCTACCGTTCAAAATCCTGCCACTGTGCTAATAGCCGCTAATAGTGGCAAGAGTGGAATGATTGATTTTGCGATTGAAACGACAGGGCTTGGTATTATGATTGCGGGAGCGCAAGGGGTGATAATGCGTAACCTGCGTTTTCTTAACAGTGGACGCGCTATTGCGATTTTGAATAATAGTCGCTTTATTGAAATCGAACAGGTGCAAATTAACCAACCGCAGCAAGGCGGCATTTTAATCCAAGGCAATGTCTCATACGTTTGGTTGCATGATTCAGATATTCGCAATGGACAACGAGCAGATAATGGCGGTGCTGGGCTGCTGATCAGCGATGCTTTGGCAAAAAAAGACTTTGAAAACAGTACCTTAGCAGATTCACTTACAGAACCATTATGGCCGATTCACCCGGCGCCGCATGCATTGTTGATTGAAAACAATACCTTCAGCGGACATAGAACCCAGGGATTGTATATTGACGGTGGCTATGGTTTGGTCATTCAGCATAATCAAATCATGCATAATGACAAAGAAGGTATGTGCTTAGATTTTGGCGCTGTCAATAATATTGTGATGGAAAACGTTTTTGAAGGCAATGGCCATCGTGCTCGCCAAACGGATGATGATCTTCGCGATGATTTGGTTCTTGGATTTGGTCGCCTAGCGGATGGCTCTGCGGTCGCAAAATTACCGGCGATTTCCCTGGATAATGCCGCCCAAAACCTATTGCTCTGGAATATTGTGCGAGACAGTGCCGGCGACGGGATTAAAATTGTGCGGACTGGCATACGTAACTTGATTATGTTTAACACCTTGATGGATAACAATCAGGGTACTAACAGTCGCTTTCATTTTTTTGGAGTATTATTAGGCAGTGCTGGCTTAGAAGCGGAAATTGACTCTGGCAACCATCCACTTGATTTTCTACCTCCCATCGAAAATATCGTCGCTGGGAACCTAATCTATGGTGCCCATTGGGCTGGTATTTTACTAGATCGTGAAGCTGCCTTTAATGATATTTACGATAATATGATACGCCATTATCAGCATTTACCCATTGAATCTGCCAGTAGCCGTTTTAATAGTATTGTTGGTAATAGTTGGCAAACTGCTCATCCTAAGTCTTGGAAAGAACAGTTAATGTCGCTTTTAACTAATTGGAAGGTATGGCTGTTCGCGTTGGTGATAATAGTGGCAATAATGGGATTATTGATCTTGCTCTTAAAATGGCGGGGCAAAAATTGATACCAGTTCAAGAAATCCGATTTTTTCAAAAATCGGATTTTTACTGATTCTAATTAGGCAACTATTTTAAAAGTTTCAAGGTGTGAAAGGTGACAAAATGAAAGAAAGTACTCGTTATTTAAAAATGGTTCAATGGTCCGAAGAAGATGCTTGTTACATTGGAACTTGCCCGGGGTTAATGTTAGGTGGTGTGCATGGAGATAATGAGATTGACGTTTATGTTGAATTGTGCGAAGCCATTGAAGAATGTATACGAATCTATCAAGAAGATGGAGACACTTTACCAGAAGCTACTGCGAAACCTTATTCCGGTCAATTTAACCTTGATGTGGGTTGTGAATTACATAAAGCACTTTCTATTGCTGCCCTACAAGTAAACGAAAGTTTAGAGTACTTTTGTATCAATAAACTCAAACAATATACCCATCTTCATAATGTATCATTTTGAGGCAAGACGGGGTTTACAAGCTAGCCATGTTGGGTGGGAAAACTCCTTTCATGAATTAATAAACCTGATAGGTTTTTAAAACCTGTCAGGTTTGGCTTGTAACTGTCAGAAGTTATTAAAACCTCATTTCTAGGTTCTAATACCAAAACTTTGGTTAAAAGCATTCTCTGGAATAGCAGATACGCCCGTCAATTCGTAGATCAACTTATAGCGTTTCCAAGCATCTTTACGTCGCCCCATTTCCAACAGTATGTTTGCGCCTGTTTTAAGTGCCCTAATATGAACCTTCATTAATTTAGCATTCTCAAAATCGTGTGGTTCTTGATAGATATCAAATGCTTGACTAAAATACCTTGAAGCCTGTTTAGATCGATGAGCCTTATATAAGACGATACCTATTTGTTCAAACAATTTGGCACGATCAATATCAAATCGAAAATTATTCGCGATGGCTGGCTGATTATAAATGGCTAATGCCTTTTCAAATTGACTGAAAGTCATTTGTATAAAACCGCGTTTATATGCATTAAGCGCGGATCTTTCAAAAAGTTTGGCTCGTTTAACCGCCGGTTTTATCTGATACTTGATAATCAAAAATTTGTAAGCGAACAATCCAAAGAAAACGGTGATGAGTGCCACTTCCTCAAGTATGATTGCGCTTGGAGAAAAAATCAATAAGAAACTGGTACAAAGCCAAATAATGAAAGCTTCGCCATAAATTATTGGCTTGACTTCATTAAAACAAAATTCCTCCACTTTAGTCAATAACCATTTTAAGAGATATTGTAAGGACAAAATGTGTACTATCTTTGTTAAAAACTTGATAGGATTGGTAAAAAGTTCTGGAATTTCAAACAATAATTTCAGACACAATATGGGAAAATTGAGAAAGAATCTCGTAAAAATAAATACGCCTATAACAATCATTGCAAATGAAAGTAGCAATAAAGGAAACAATGCTAAAATTTGGTGAGACATGATATACTCCTTTTTAACCTACCGGTGTTAAGGGCAGACACGCAGGTCTGCCCCTATGTTTATTTGTAATAATAAATGATAAGCATAAGGCGTTCCAATTTTTATGTCATTGATTTTAAAGGATAAAATTGAAATGGTTCTAAAAAAAGGTGTTGATTTTCAGCAGGTAGGGTAACGGGAGGAACTTTCAATTAGTCATATTGTTATTGTATTGATTTTAAAGTAGAAAATATAACAAAATCTGAAATAGAGTGCTATACTGAATTATTTTAAGGACCATTTATCGCTTATTTTTGACAGTTCAGTTATTGCTATCTTCTTGATTTTCCGAAATATTTTAAAAAAAAGTGCTGATTTTCAGCACCTGCTGATTTTCAGCACTTTTTAACAGGCTAAAAAATCCGATTTTTTGAAAAAATCGGATTTCTAACCGGCTATCAATTAAATTTCACTTTTCCAAACTTCTTCAAGATCAGCATCCACAAACATATCTGGTGTGATAACCAAACGCTTTTTTAAAAAAACACGCTGAGGTTCTGCTTCAATCCCATAATTCCAGCAAAGGCTTTTCGTCATAAAATAGACTAACTCCGTGCAACGAGTGGCATAAAAATTATCCATCCCAAAATCATAGTCATGAGATGTGCTGAGTTCCTTGATGGCAACTCGATAGAGAATTTTGAAAATTTTGTCAAATTCAATCACTTTACCCTGGGCAATATATTGGGCAATGTTTTTTTCAGCTTTGACTAAAGCAGCCAGTGTCGCATCAGGTTTAGCCGGTTTTTCTGGCGTAGACACTTCATTTTCCGGATTTTCCGGTTCAGGCTCTTTTTTATCTTCTTTCTTGCGAAAATTGAAAATTTGTTTTAAAGAAGCCATCAATTTTTTTGGTTTTTCCGTTTCAACGACTTCTTTAACGACTTCTGACTCTTCAGAAGTCTCATCGGGTTGAGTGGGATTGTCAAAATACGCGGATAAAATCTCGGGAACTTGTTGATTGTTAAGGGATTTTAGCTTTCGAGGAAAACGCAAGATTGCCAAACCATCACAACGGCAAAAATCGAGCAAGTCTTCAAGCAATACTTGTTTTCCAGTCGTGTGAATCACCCTCTGTTTGCCTGGATTAAATTGATTGGGATGCTCAATGTTAGCAAATTGTCGGAGATGAGCTTCGCTAACTTCACCCAGATAAAAACCCACATGCTTGAAAGTACCAGGGATAAAATAACTATTCAAGTAATGATTAAAAGAACGAACTAAAATATCACCTGGTTTAACCAGATTTATCACTTCCCGAGTGTGATGACCCTTAATAGCAAAACTGCGTGGACGATAAACCATGAACCAGGGCCATTTAAATAACTTAATATCGCCCAACACCGTCAATAATTTTTCTGAAGAATCTTTTTTATGAGTTTGCATGATCAATAATAGTCAAAATCTGAAAAATGGGATATAAAACATGAGTTGACTTCAAAATAAGTATACTGCTAACAATTAGAGCATTTTCTGACGTTCAAATACGGGTAAAGTAAAATAAAAGAGACAGCCGCCATTTAGCTGGCTTTCTACTCCCGCCTCTCCGCCTAGCCTTTCAACTATGCGCTGTACAATAGATAAACCCAGTCCATGTCCTTCAATTGACGTTTTATGAAGCCGTGTGAAGGGTGTGAATAGTTTAGCCATTGCCTCTTGGCTTAAACCTTCACCATTATCGCGTATCCAAAAACGTATTAACTTTTCATTTGGGGTGGCACCGAGTTCTAAACGGGGAGGTTGCCCCCCATATTTTAAACCATTGCTCAAATAATTGACCCAAATTTCTTCTACCCAGGGGGCATAGCCCATAACAATTGGCCAATTATCAGATATGATCATTTCACCCTGATATTCCTTAAACATAGTAGCCAAACGCTGTTGTACTTGATAAACAATATCCCCCATATTTAAGGGCATTAATTCAATTTCTTGTTTTGAGACACTTCCCAATAGTAACAGCGCATTCACAATGCCTATCATTTTTTGGCTAGAATTAAAAATATGTTGCAGACATTTATGTTCTTCCGTATTCGTGCTGCTAAAAGATTCTTCCAGTAAGAAATCAGACATCGTCATCATGCATCCCAATGGATTTTTTAAATCATGGGCTACTGTGTGGGAAAATGCATCTAGTTCTGCATTTTTAGCTTCTAATTCCGCATTTTTAGTTTTTAATTCTGTATTTTTAATTTCTAATTCCGTATTTTGGACTATGAGTTGTTTTTGTAAATGGCAAATAGTCAGGTGGATATTAACCCGTGCCAAGACTTCTTCCTGCTTAAAAGGTTTAGTGATGTAATCTACAGCACCTAATTCAAGCCCTTTAACTTTATCAATCGTTTCTGATAAAGCTGTCATAAAAATAATGGGAATCTCTTGAGTCTTAGTATTAGCTTTAAGGCGTTTACATGTTTCAAAGCCATCAATACCAGGCGGCATCATAATATCTAACAAAATTAAATCTGGGCATTCATATTCAATTAATTCAATAGCCGTTTCTCCATCTCGTGCGACTAATACTTCAAAATTATTAGCATCTAAAAAATGGAACAGTGCACTAATGTTTTCAGGAATATCATCTACAATTAAAATACTTGAAAATTTTTGCATAATCAGTTATCAGTTATCAGTTATCAATTTTTTAAGTTTAGACATTTCAAAATTTTTAGCCAATTTTTTCACCTTCTGAGCAAAGGCAGATAATTTAGCATCTTGCTGCTCTAATTGTTCTACATTTTCAATAATTTTTTTAATGTTACCAGTCATTATCAATTTAAATAGAACCAGCGCCTGCTCTGATGAAGGAGCTACATAAGGTATTTGTGCTTCTTCTTCATGAACCGAAAGTGACAACATTTCAGGTTTTTCATACACCCACTCTAATGGCAAATACTTTTGCAACAAATCAAGTAAAATTTCCGTGCGAATAGGTTTAGCAATGAACTCATTACACCCCGCTTTTAAACACTTATGTTGATGGTGTTCAAACACATTAGCGGAATCAGCAATGACAATAATATCTTTTAACTGAGCAGATTCCCGAATTTTTTGGGTTAATTCAAAACCATCCATGATTGGCATCACCAAATCCGTAATAATCATATCAGGATAATGCTCTAAAGCTAAATTTAAAGCCTCTTTTCCATTATTGGCTTCTAAAAGATGAAAACCCAAATCTTTCAATAAATTAACTAAAAAAGCACGATTTTGCCATTGATCATCAACTACTAACAACGTAAACGGTGAATTTTTCGGCGTAAAAAAGACTTCACGTTTTTGATTTAAATACTCACGATCAACTTCTTTATAGCCAATAATCGTGGCTTGCTGGGTACGCTTAATATTGACTGCACCCTGCACTTCTGGTAGCGGTATCTCAAACCAAAAAATGCTACCGATCCCCACGAAACTTTCTATTTGCAACGGTCCACCCATCATTTCTACTAACTGCTTACTAATCGGTAATCCTAAACCGGTACCCTCCACCTGTTTACTTTGATCACCAATTTGTTGAAATGGTAAAAAAATAGCCTCTAATTTATCGGCAGGAATACCCATACCGGTATCTTCCACCTCAAAACGAATTTTTCCATCATAATAAATGATTTTTAAAATCACACTGCCTTTATCAGTAAATTTGATAGCATTGCTCAATAAATTTAACAAAACCTGCCGTAATCTCTTTTCATCAGTATGGACGATAACGGGTAACTGATATAATATTTCATATATAAATTGGATGCTTTTTTGATCAGCCTGCATTTTCATTATGTCAGCAATATCTTGCAAAAAGTCAGGTAATTGAAAATCAACCGGATTAATTTCTAATTTACCAGCTTCAATTTTGGACAAATCTAAAATATCATTAATTAACGTCAATAAATGCTCGCTACTGCGGTGAATAATATCGATGCCTTCTTTCTGCTTATCCGTCAATGTTTTATCACGATTTAAAATTTGTGTATAACCTAAAACCGCATTGAGCGGTGTACGTAACTCATGGCTCATATTAGCCAAAAATGCACTTTTTGCATGATTGGCTACCTCAGCCGCTTTTTGGGTTTCCTCAGCGGATATTTTAGCTTGTTGTAATTTAGTTTCAGCCCGTTTACGTTCCGTAATATCTCGAACAATAGCAACAAAAAAGGATTCCTCTTTATCTAAATGATTTTCCCTCTTTAAAAAAATGGAATTAAGTGGAATTGAAATATACTGAAAAAAAGTCTCTACCTGAATTAACGTGGTATTTTTATGTTGATATATCGTTTCAAGCGTCACGGAAGGCTGCGAACTTTTTAATAAAGGTGTCAAACACTCACGAGTCTGTTTTTCAGTTTGATAGGGATTGATGTCTAACACCGTCATCTGTAAAAGCTCTTTTTGACTATAACCCAGCTGATTAATAGCCCCCTGGTTAGCATAAAAAATGTGCAAAGTGTGTGCATTAAACATCAACACGCAATCCAATGTCATATCCAAGGTTTTTTTAAACTTATTCAGAACAATATTAGTCGCTTCTAATTGCTCTTCGGTCTTTTTGCGTTCAGTAATGTCCATCACAATGCCTTGATAGTGAGTGATAGTGCCATCTTGTGCCCGCCTAACCCAAGTATGATCATCAATCCAACGCACCTCACCCCTTTTAGTCATAATGCGATATTCCTGAGTAAAATCCCTTACCCCCGCTTGACTATACTTAGTCACCTCAAGAAGCACACGATTTAAGTCATCCGGATGAATGATACTCGCAAATAGCACACGTCCACTTTGAAAATCATCACAACTATATCCAAACTGTTCAACATTACTCGACACAAATTCAACAGGCCAATTTTCTGATGTTTGCCATAAAAAAGTGACCACGGGACTATGATTAACAATCTGTTCTAATTCTTTTAAAGTCGCAAAGGATTCCTGTAATTGCTTTGCCATCCGATTAACCATCGCCTCACCAATCAGAATAGCTATCAAAATGCCTAATATAAACAAAAAAATAGCTATTGTGATGTGAGCAAAATACCCTATCAATCCCCCTAACAACAATTGGGTAATAAAAAGAATAATGATGACCGTTTTCAAAGAAAACTTACCTGACAATTTGGATATTGATTGAAGTAACATAGATTTTTTTAATTGTGAAACTTTGTTCCGAAGTCATTGTGAATTGTGAACTGGGAATTATACTTTGCCATTAAGTTTTTATGTAGGGTGGGCAAGGGGTTTTTTTGCCCACCGCTTCTTCTCGTTTGTGCTGGTGGGCAGCAAAAACACGCTGCCCACCCTACATAAAAATTCAAATTGTGCCCGTTCCAATTCCCCCATTCACAATTCCCCATTCACTGAATCAATCACTATCGCCAACAAACGACGAACATTTTCAATACTTTGTTTCAAATTCGCTCTAATTTCGTCCATGGTAATCAGTGTACTGCTTCGTCCAGCGGCAGGATTAGCCACAATAGCACAAGTCGCATAGCAAAGTTCTAATTCACGCGCTAAAGCCGCTTCTGGCATGCCCGTCATACCCACAATATCACATCCATCTCTTTCCATACGATTAATTTCTGCTACCGTTTCCAAACGGGGTCCCTGCGTCGCACCATAAACACCTTGAGAATGTACCTTAAAATCAACTTGCGTAGCCGCTTTCAAGAATTGGCTACGCAAGTTTTCACAATAAGGGTGAGTAAAATCAATATGAGTCACCTCGCTCAAATCTTCAGCAAAAAAAGTCTGTTCGCGTGACCAGGTATAATCAATCAACTGATGAGGAATCACCAAATCCCTCGTCAACATATCCGGATGAATACTACCAACCGCCGCAATAGCAATCACCGTTTTGACACCTAATTCTTTCAAAGCCCATATATTAGCACGATAATTAATTTTATGTGGTGGGATAGTATGCTGTGCTCCGTGCCGCGCTAGAAAAACCAAGGATTTTCCCTGATAAATACCTTCAATAATGGGACTAGACGTTTCACCATAAGGCGTATGCACTTCATGTTGATGACTTATCTCTAAACCCTCAAAATCCGTCAATCCAGTACCACCAATAATAGCTAATTTAATCATATTCAGTTATCAGTTATCAATTATCAAAAGAATCAAAACAGGTAAACCGGTTTCAACTCGATAGGGGTTAAATGTGAATAGCCACAGGTTCCACCTGTGGTAACTATATGATTTAAAAAAAATTTCTCAATCCTTAATTCGCATTATAAATATAAAATTTGAAATGATGGTGTAATAAATGCAAAATATAATGCTTGACATTCTATTTTCATTTTGGTATCATATTCACCAGCCTGAGAACTAAATGGGTTTCGTAATGGTCTGCCTACCATAATAGACTCCATAATAATGGACTGCAATACGAAATTATACCTGTTCACCTGTCTTGGGCTTCCTTTCTTTTTTTTCCCTCTGTGCGGTAATTATCAATGAATAATACCTCTACCCTTATTAACCAACTGATTAATGGCAACGCACAGCTTTCAAACGAGCAACATGATCAACTCTTAACCGAAGATCGGCTGATTTATGCCGCATTATTACGTTTGCCCCATTTATTGCCGGAAACGGCGATGGCAATTATCCAACGATTATTGGCGGTGACAGAGATTGCTCCTGGACAGCGTGTGTCAGAAAAGCAACGAAAACAAGAAGATAGCTTAATCACTGAAATTTTGCCACATTTACCGGTATTAAATGTTTTACAGGGCTTTTTAAGCTTGGTAGAACGACGAGTGAATAATCAGCGTACTTCCAGTTGGATGCGTGCCTACATTTACAAAAAAGTCAATTTCGTTTGCTTCAAGCTTATCTCGCAGCACGTCAAACGATTAAAGCGGGTATGGGCTTACCTCTGAAAGTTTTACGCGGGATTCGGGCGACTTTTCATCCTGACACCTCTATACGTAGCCTCCGCTACTTGGCTCGCCGGGACAAAATTAAACGTGATGTCACTGAAGAACTTGAAACAGTCGATGAATCGCTTGTTGGACAAATTCGTCACGCTTATCGTACTAACCATACTGCCCAGCTTGCGCCTTTAAATCTAGCCATTGTTGCCAACGCAGATTTATTGTTAGAACGAGAGTGCGGTACGGCAGTGCGTTGGGAACATTTAGAAATGATTCCGCTATTTAAAGGTCCTGGGATACCAGGGCAATTTGCACCGCCAGAAAATGCGCTACGCCTCGCTAAAGTCACGGATTATGGCGAAATGGTTTTAGAAAATCGGCACAAATTACCCACCATTGTGCCACTGCACTTAGGCTATTTTCAAAATGCGGCGCAAAATCATGCGATGTGTGTTTCCGCCATCTTGGAACCAAAAGAATCCAGAGAATTTAAAGATGCCTGTTGTATTCAAGAAGCGCAGGGCGGTTATATTCACGGAGCCGATGAGCGTTTTATTATTTTGCCTCAACCACTACGTGATAAGGCACTGGCTTTGCGAGGTGTGAAAGATTATGCTAAATTGTGGGATGATATTAGTCGTTTTAATCATCAACTTGGATTAAAACAGCGTGGGCATTTAGATGAATTAAAGCGTGCTTATCAGCCAGCATTATTAGAAACGGTTTATCATAGGGTGAACCCTACCCTGAGCAAACAGGAGCCCTATTTTTGTGCAACAATACGATCATGGGAATCGAATTGGCACCCGATCCCGCATTTTGGGCAGATTTACATACGCCGTTGTTGATGTACTGTTATGCGCCCTTACGATTACTAAATCATGTCAAAGGGACTTCACCTTGGAGCGGAGAATCATTGTCGATAGCTCATCTTGAACATTTGGATGATTTACAATCACGTTGGCTCACATTAAAAGATCATCGCCAAAATAGAGTAAATCAATTCAGGGATGAATTACGAACTTTACCCATCATTTATAAACAAATCGAAGAACAACAAGCTCAAAATACATTACTGACTATTGAGACAAAAGAATTTACAGGGCAAATGGTTTTACAAAAAGATAAACCGGTTTATGTTTCCTTGTCTCGAAAAAATGATGTTTAAGTTTGTTTTAGAGATATTCAGGCAACTGTCCCTTATTTCTTTCGCGCATGCAATGAGGTGAGTTTTCGTGGTAAAATTTATGAGCATTATTTGAAGAAGCATTTGTTGTAGGCTTGCTGATTCTGACAATAAATAATAGGGGAAAAAATATGGGTGCTTTATTAACACTGAATCTGGTTTATTAGATGCTAAACCTTCTCCGCAAGAGATGGCTTTTGATCCGGTATATGAAAAATTTGTCATGCCTTATTATCAAGCCGAGAAAAAAGCACGTCAAGCCGCTGAAGAAAAGATTAAGCATCTTGAAGCTGAAAAGGAGAAAAATGAAAGGGATACGCCCTAAAGCCGAAAAAAAATTAGCACAAGTTAATCAATTAAAACAAAAAATGCTGGAAGCATTTTAATCGAGGAAAATTACGCAGCTTTAACACGCGATTGGGTTTTTTCATGGAAAATCAAGCCAATAATCCAGCATTATTTGCCAAAAGTCTTTCTGATATTGCCGAAAAAATTTGTGATAATGAAATTGGCACTTTTTAAGGAGCTTTTGAATATCTTGAATCATAAAACTTTTACCAATTTGCATCCAAATCAGCGTCATTTGATTGTAGGGGCAATCCCTTGTGGTTGCCCTTTTGGGTAATGGCGAGTTGCCTTACAACCCACCATTTTTTCTACGATTCCTTTTGTTATTTAAAACATCCAACCAATGTTCCACAAAAAAACTTTTTTCAGGGGTTAATAGCGTATCCGATACTCCAATAATGGGGCGCAGTGTCGTCGTCATTTGCAACATGGTTAAAATCAGTATCGTGCACCATACTTTGATGATATAGCTGTCTTTACGGCTATCCATTTGTGTCAAACCCATGACGATATAGCGCAACCCAAAAAAAATACTGATAGCCCAAATCGAAATATGAATAAAGCCCATAAAGGCGACTGTCTTAATAGAGAACGTGAAAATAAAAGCCACCGGTGCAAAACCTACCAGTAATATGGAAGTCAACGTTAATCCCCCAAATAGCACCGATAAAGTTTGGCTTGGCGTGATGTTGGCACCACTTAAGCAGCCAAAAATATAGAGGCTGGGGTAACAAAGCAAGGCGGATAATGCAGCACCGCCAACAATTTTGATTGGGGCTGCAAACCATTGCACATTGCCAGAGAAGCTACCCACAATCAGTCCATAAATCGCATGGCATAAGAAAAAAATCCCCAGTAGAATAAAGAGCGTTTTTTTAACTTGCCCTGATTTAATCTGTTTCACCACGGATTCAGGTGATTTTAACAGCGCGTCCACGATTTGCATGGGAGTTGCCGATTCAGGTAAGTGATACGACTCTTTTGTGCCATCGTCTTTTAGGAAGTTGCTTGATGTGTGAATATCAATTGTCATGGTTGTACTCCTGTTTCGTTTTATACAAAGCCCAAAGCGTAAGCGTAGGACTCCGAACTAATGTTAAAAAAGCAAGCATTTTAGTCTGAAAAATACGGTTTCGTAAAAGCTGCCGTTAAAGGGATCGTCTCGTAGGAAACGTACTTCAAGGTGTGGGGTGCCAAAAAACGGACGTAAATTCCAAGAAAGTTGGCAACCGAGAAACATGTTGACACCGAGCCAAGTCAATAGAATTTGTTTAGCCTTTAAACGGTTAGCACAAATATATTCAAGCAGTGTGAACAAATGAATGTTGCCAATAATGCCAGCGAAGGCAATTAGTATGACATGTAAAATAAGTACAAGGGCATGTGCTTTATTGGCTAAAGCTGTTCCCATCGGGGGTAAGTTGTAGAGTAAAAACAGTGCCAGTGGGGTAAACGCACCCAGAATAATGGCAATCAGTGTGAAGCTCATAATGACTGCCAGAAAACTTTGTCGAAAGCTGATTTTAGCACCTAATAGTTGGGCTAACATACCATTAATAATGGCATTACCCAGCGTTGTTAAAATAATGAGCAGCGGAAACTTTATGGCGACATAAAAACTTTGTAACGGTGCCCGCCACAAACCTATTGAAGTTCCATAGAGACTACTCCCCAAAATAAGCCAAATCAGACAAGACTGAATTTTTTCTTTATCTTTATCAAGCCAAGTGGCTAAAACGCGAGGATCTGCACGACAAAGTCGCACTAAATCCGCCCATAATTGTTGAAAATAATCAGTCATTTTTAGCTCTCTTTTTTGGTAGTGCTGTAAAGGTAGTGAAAAGCTAAAACGACAGTAACTACAAGGATTGTATATAATAAGGGGTTAGATCGTGGTTGTACTTGGTGTTTAAACCCGGGGTGTTAAATCTGCACAAAATGCCCTATCATTTTTCACCCCGATTAAGGCTATTCTATGCACATAAGTTCCAAACCGCATGGAAATCAATTTCCATGCTAAGAGCTAATGTCGGTTAAAACCGACTTGAGTTCTTAGCCTTAGAATTGATTCTAAGGCGGATAGGAGCAAGCGTAGCAAGCGTAGGGTGGGTAGAGCGATAGCGAAACCCACTATTAATCCCAAAAAAATGTTTTAAAAACCTGTCAGTTTTTTTCTGAAATCAATCGTTAGCCTGGGTTTTAGTCGGCAAATGTAACAATTTATCAGTTTGGCTAATAGGTAATTGATATTGCACACCTTTTTCTTTTTGCCCTAGCACAAATATTTGTTGTGTTGACATAATCGTCAAGTGTAAGGTTTGTGCCTGGTCAAGCAAGCTAATATCAATTTGCCCTTCGTCTGAGCTTTCAGTATAAGGTTCGACGTTAAAAGCCTGCAGTTGTTGCCAATTATCGATAAAGGTGTTGAGCGCATCTTGACTTGTATCAATTTCATCCGGCGATAGGGTTGTTGAAGTGAAACTCCATTGCCCTTCTTTTAATACTATTGAATAGTCAGGCATTTTTAGCGCGGTTATTTTGGGATTATTTCCCAAGGGCGACAGACTCACAAATGCTAATGCATTACCATTTAAGGATTGATAAACGGTGTCAGCAAGCAGGTAAACCTTTTGCTTGATTAACGCATAACGTTGCCCATCATTCATGGGCGAGCGATCCCCAAATGCGATAGTCAACTGGTTAAATTTCACCGTTGCCAGAGGTTCATCCAAACTCAATTCAGCCAAATTCAATTCAGCCATTTCTAATGACTTATACTGACGCGCCGACAACATTTCTAATAGGCGATTAATACGAATATGATTGCCAGGCAAATGGTAAGGCATAGTCATTTGCCAAATGTCATGCTGTTTTTTCAGCAATGAAATAAGCGGCGCATCTTTTCGTTCAATACGGATACTTAGAACCCTATTAGCTTCTAAATCCGTTAATTTAGGTAATTCAACCGATTTTTCCTTTTCTAAGGTATAAAAAACCGATACCGTTAAAAGGAGTGCAACCCCTAACAAGATAAAAATAAGCAACCAACGTTGTCGCATTATGCTTTCCTCCTTTTTAGCCAAATAGATATACCGGTTATAATTAAACCCAGCGGCAAAATAAATAAAAAGAATATACCTAACCAAATCACGACATTAGCAGACAGCTCTAAATCCAAATCAATAGCAGTTTTGCTTGGAATATCAATCAGCGTATCATCGGCTGCTAGCCAATTCATCATGTTTAAAGCTAATTCCAAATTGCCAGCGTACCCTATAAACGCATTGGAAAGAAAATCACCTTCGCCCACAATAATCACCCGTTGTTCTTCATAGACATCATCATGAATATCTTCCTCAATATCTTCCTCCGTGTCGTGAACATCCGCGTGAACCGCTTTTTCAACCTCTTCAACTGCCTCTTCTTCATTATCCATTTCAGAATCGTCCATTAGTGGTTTATCTCGGCTCAAGGCAAAAGCAATATCCAATGGTCCATTAATATCGGTTTCTTCGTTAAATTCAACCGTTTCTTCTTTCCCTGTTTCTGACCACACTTGGGGGTTAGTCGTGAGCAAAGCTGTTGTTTCCCAGCCTTCATCTTCTGGCGGTTCTACAATTAAGCCACTTGCGTAGGGAAATAATGTGATTAATTCGCCAGATGTTGATGTAACGGGATGCGCACCATAACCGTCGGTAGTAATAGAAACCACTGCCGGATTATTAACCCCTAACAATTGACTAATGGGATCAACTATCATCCCTGGTTGTACCGTTAAACCCAATTTTGTCGCAATGGGTTCCAAACCTTGCAAAGACGTAGTGGGGTCAATTAACCATAGTAAATGCCCCCCTTGATCAAGATAATGTGCGATCAAGGTGATTTCGCCAGGCAATAGATCATTTCGCGGACTCGCAATGACCAACACATCAGCATCATCAAGAATCCAGGCATTTTTTCCGACATTCAGAACTTGTACTTGAACACCGCTATTTTTTAACGCATCTGCCCATTCACTTAAATCGTGATTTTTGAAATGAGTTGGACTACGTTCACCATGCCCTTCTAAAAAAACCGCAAGACGAGCGGGACGCATTAGTCGCTGTAAAGCAGAAGTTAAAGCTTGCTCGGATAAAAACCCCAGATGTTCGGTCCTATCCTGGTAATGAACCAGAACTTCTCCTTCGCCCTGAATACCTTGTTGACGTACTTCATCAGGTGCATAAACGGGATCGACAAAGCGCAGATTGATATTATCTGCCTGTCGTTGATAACGCGCTATTAATTCACTAAGAGCAACTCGCACCTCATTATTTTTACCCACATAGGCGGTGATTTTAATGGGTTGTGTGAGTTCAGCCAATACTTTATGGCTCGCTTGTGACAAGGTATGCCGATTATTAGCAGTCCAATCTGCTTGTATTTCATAATGAGTGCTTAACCAGGCGATTAAACTGATTATCGTAATTAATAACACCATAAAAATGGTGTTTTGCAAACTAGCTTGTAAATGAGTACGCTTTGTGACTTGCATTTTTAGTGGTTAACGGTTAATGGTTAATAGTTTAGAAATACGATTTTTGGCAAAAATCGTATTTCTTGAAGTTGTACCTACTTAATATATCATAACTTATCCAAAAAATATGTTATACTCAATCGTATTTTTATCAATTATTGTGAAAATGTTGATCTGTATAGAATGAATTTTCTAAAGTATCAAGTACGCTCAGTATAGGTTAAACATGATGGCTCATTTGATAAATTCAGAAATGGCATTATTGGGAGTGGATTCTGGTTATTTAATTGTCATGATGGCTGAAAATTATTTACCACTTCCTAGCCTACCGGAAAGAAAAAAAATAGCTGCAATGTTTTCAAAAATATGGAGAGCTTCTTAATGAAGCGTATAGTTACCCATTTAATTAAACTCCAACAAGAACTCCAACAACTCGCTAATCCAAAACAAAAAGAAATTTTACAGCGTTTCTTTAAAACAGGTGTAGGCGAATATGGGGAAGGCGATGTTTTTTTGGGTATAAAAGTACCCGTGCAACGAAAAGTCGCCAAAAAATATCAAACGCTGCTATCACTAGTCGATATAGAAACACTGCTAAAAAGCAAAATTCACGAATACCGGTTCACTGCCCTCATTCTTCTTGAACATTGTTATCAAAAAGCTGATGATAAAAAAACCTTCTTCAATTTTTATATTCACAATGCACAATATATTAATAATTGGGATTTAGTCGATAGAAATCCGATTTTTTTGAAAAATCGGATTTCTGATTCAGTTATTCCTAACTATAGACATTGTTGAAAAAAAAATCATGAATCTTACCAAACTGAAATCTTATTTGATTCTAAATAAAAGGGCTGCCCTGATTGATCTGGCTCACCATCTTGATGCGACACCTGATGCCGTAAAGGGCATGTTGGAACATTGGATACGTAAGGGCAAAGTGCGTCACCTTGAAGGGAGTGCTTGTAATAAAGGATGCTGTCAGTGCGATCCTGCCGGTTTGGAAATTTACGAATGGATAGCCTGACAGTACAACGGATTAACTTTAAACCTCTCAGAATTGTAGCCCACCTTTAAAAATACCCATTTTTATTTAAAAAACTTGACTTCGTAAATGATAATAATTATCATTTGTTTGGCATATAATAATAATTATCATTTGCTATTTATTTGAATCAATCATTTTCATCAATTTAGGAGACAACATTGAAAATAAAATCTATTGTGATTGCAGCAAGTCTTATCAGCTCAGTCAATACCCATTTATTAGCGGCTGAAGAATGGCCCACCGGTGTCACCGTCACTGGCTTAGTTCAAATCGAAGCTCGTTATAACCAAGACTATGATGAGGTAGATGCCAGTGATTTTATAGTAGATGAACTGGGAGTAGGGATTGAAGCTCAGGTACACAAATGGGCTACGGCTCAAATTGTCTTTCTTTATGAAGAAGGAGCGACACCGCTAGAAATAGATGAAGCGATTATTACGCTCGGTAATTTGGAGGCTTCGCCTGTGTACTTGTCAACAGGGCAACTGTATGTCCCGTTTGGCAATTTTGAAAGCAATATGATCTCCGATCCGCTTACTTTAGAGCTGGCTGAAGCACGGGAAAAAGCCCTCCAATTAGGTTTTGAAGCAGGGGGAGCTTATGGTTCAATCTATGGCTTCAACGGTTCAACTCAAGATGATGCGAGAGATACGATTGATCACTACGGTGCTCAAATCGGTTTTGCAATGGAAACCGGTCCTGCTAGTTTCGACCTGGGTATTGGCTACATCAGTGACATCAGTGATTCCGATGGTTTAACGGATGCACTGGGGGGAGAAGATAATGTACCTTACCTGGTGGATTATGATTATGTAAATGGTTTAGCTGCACATCTTATCGTCAATGCTGCCGGCGTGAACTTGATAGGGGAATACGTGATGGCCTTAGACACATTTAAAATGGACCATCTTGCCTTTAATGGTAACGGTGCAGAGCCGAAAGCCTGGAATGTTGAACTGGGCTATACCTTTAAGCTGGCGAACAAAGAAATGACTTTTGCGCTTGGCTATCAAGGGACTGAAGAAGCTCTTGCTTTGGGATTACCTGAAACACGCTATTTAGGTGGTTTATCAATGGGCATTTTTCAAAATACGACGCTTTCCTTAGAATATGCCTTTGATGAAGATTACGCTCAAAGCGAGGGCGGAACAGGTGAAGACGCTACCCAGGTTATTTTGCAATTAGCGGTTGAGTTTTAAAAAAATTTAAAAAATTTCACTTTCCACCTTGATTTCTAACTTTTTTATCTGATAAACTGCAATGGTGTTTTATGCAAGTAAAAATCACCAATTAAGGAGAATCAATGAAATTTTCAAAAATTAGCCTCACTGCCGCAGGTATTTTATTCGGGATCAGCGGTCCCGTTGCCTCGGACAACGGTGAAGGTTTTAAACTCTTTTCCGATGCACTGCTTTATGCACAATTCCGCCCTCGTTATGAGTATGCGGATATAGATGGGGGAACTGATGCCGCGAGCGCATTGACTAACAGAACCGTTTTAGGTGCCAAATTTGCCAATTTTGCTTCCACAAAGGGTCTTAATATGACCCTTGAGGCAACCAACGTGAGTCAT
>Ga0190360_1000063_pt1 | contig 54615 bp, 52 predicted proteins | sample 48721834_MG_FD_161271 | JGI IMG/M metagenome (GOLD analysis project Ga0190360, IMG submission 161271) | Hydrothermal vent microbial mat bacterial communities from Southern Trench, Guaymas Basin, Mexico - 4872-18-3-4_MG | ecosystem: Environmental > Aquatic > Marine > Hydrothermal vents >...
TATTCAGATTTCATACCCAGTTTATATTGAATTTAAAAAATAAAAAAAATAATGGGCGTGAAGGGATTCTCAAAACCCCGATCGGACACGTAAATCCTTTCTTTGGGTGAAGCTTAGACCTTTCTTTCGGAAAGAAAGGTATCAGCATTCGAACCCTCGACCTCAGGCTGAAACGAGGGAAAGAAGCACACTTCGTGCGCTTCAATCGATTTCTTCGCTATCATTAAGCGAACAAAGTTCGCTTTCAATTCTTCCAAGCAGTTCCTCCACTTTCAGGGGAACCTTAGAAGACCCGCGCTCTAGTACTGGACTTCGAAAGACCTTCCAGTTTCTCGCCTTCCCTTTGCATGTTTGGGATTCGCCCAAACCTTGAGACTTGCGTTGCGCCTGTAAAGGGATGGGCCCTGAGCTACACGCCCATATTCATTAGATTATATTAATTATATTTTAAATAAATAGAATATAATGAGCTTCCTGAATTTCAAAAAGTTGAAATTGTATAAGATATTCAGAGACGAAGAAGAGGAATACGTAACGCTCTTAATAAATGGCAGATGGATAATGCCTATATTGGAAGCTGTCTACGGACTTGGCAAATCGAAATACAAAAGAAGCGGGCCCAATCCAGATGGCACCAAAGGATTCAGTTACAACGTTATATACGTGAAGAGGATGTAAAATGGGAAAAATGGACTTCAAAAAAATAGAGAAGAAATGGCAGGAAAGATGGAAGCGCTCGAAGGTATTTGAACCGAAAATCGACGACAAAAAAAAGAAGTTTTTCTTCACCACTCCCTATCCCTACATCTCCGGAAGCCTTCACATAGGGCATGGAAGAGCGGTAACGGAAAGCGATATATACGTCCGTTATATGCGAATGAAAGGATATAACGTCCTTTACCCGCTTGCCTTCCATATAACAGGAACCCCTATTCTCGGGATATCGTCCGCGATAAAGAGCGGTGACCAGAAGAAGATAGAGCTTTACAAGAGCTATGTGAAGAACTACGTAAAGAGTGAAAGGCAGGTGGAAAGAACCGTGAAATCGTTTGAAGAACCATGGAACATCGTGAAGTTTTTCGCCCCCAAGATGATGGACGAGTACTCGTCCCTTGGCCTTAGCATTGACTGGACAAGAAGGTTCACGACAGGCGATCCTGATTATCAGAAGTTCATAACATGGCAGTTCCTCAAATACAAGGAAAAAGGGTATCTTGTCAAGGGCAGTTACCCTGTCCTTTACTGTCCCATGTGCGAGAACGCGGTAGGAGAGGACGACATACAGGACGCGGACACGAATCCTGTGATGAAGCAGGAATTCACGCTTCTCAAATTCCGCATGGAAGACGGGACCGTGCTTGTTGCGGGCACGTTGAGGCCGGAAACCGTTTTCGGTCAGACCAACCTATGGATAAATCCGGACGTGGAATACGTTAAAGTTAAAGTCGGTGACGAAACATGGGTCGTAAGCAGAGAGGCGTACGAAAAGCTTTCCTATCAAAAAAAGAATCTCCGGACACTTGAATACGTGGATGGCAAGGTTTTCATCGGCAGGTACGTAAAAGCGCCGGGCATTGAAAGGGAGATAATAATTCTCCCCTCGTCTTTCGTGGACCCGAACATAAGCACAGGTATTGTGACCAGCGTTCCCAGCGACGCCCCATACGACTGGGTGGCCCTGAGGGACCTTCAAAAAAACAAAGACCTTTGCGAAAGACACGGACTGAATTTCGAGGAAATTCGCAACATAAAGCCCATCCCCATAATAGATATCCCTGGCTGGGGAGACCTCGCAGCATTGAGAATAACAGAGAAGATGAAAATTGAAAATCAGAACGATCCGAGACTGGAAGAGGCCACACAAACGGTCTACAGGGAAGGCTTCCATAAGGGTGTGATGAACAGGAATTGCGGCTCCTACAAAGGCATGAAGGTTTCGGAAGCAAAGGACAGGGTGAAAGAAGACCTTGTCAAAAAGGGGGACGCAGACGTGATGTACGAAACCTCAAGAGAAGCGTATTGCAGGGACGGAACAAAGATAGTGGTTTCCATTCTCGAAGACCAGTGGTTTCTTGATTTCAATGCAAAAGGCTGGAAGGAAAAAGCGTACAGGTGTCTGAAAAGGATGGAACTGCTTCCTGAAACCATGCGAAAGCTGTTTGAGGACACCTTTGACTGGTTGGACAAGCGGCCGGCTGCGCGCCGGCGGGGTCTTGGGACGCCGCTTCCATTTGACAAGAACTGGATAATAGAGAGCCTTTCCGATTCCACCATTTATATGAGTTTCTACACCATCAAAAATCTGATAAGCAAGTACAGGATCAGACCCGAACAGCTCGAACCTGCATTCTTCGATTACGTTTATTTGGGGCAGGGAAATCCCGAATCCCTGGGGAGAAAACTAAAGATAAAACCGGGCATTTTGAAGGAATTGAGAAAGAATTTCGATTACTGGTATCCGAATGACCACAGGCACACGTATGTTGCGCATCTTTCGAATCATCTCTCGTTTTTCATATTCGCGCACGTGGGGATATTCCCGGAGAAATACTGGCCAAGGAAAATCTCCTTCCACGGTTTCGTCCAGAGCGAGGGACAGAAAATGTCCAAATCCAAGGGAAACGTCATCACGCTGCTGGACGTGAAGAAAAAGTACGGGGCGGACACGTTCCGCTCGTACATTTCGACTGCCACCACCCTTGAAGGAACGTTTGACTGGAAGACCAGAGAAGCGGAGAACATGCGCAGGAACCTGGAAAGCCTTTACAGTCTTCTGCTCGAAATGACAGAAAAAAGGAAGGAAGGAAAGTTTGGCCTCATCGGGAAGGCATTCATGTCTGATTTTGAGAATTCCCTGAAAGAGGCGGGGGAAGCATTGAGTGAAATGCGCCTCAGGGACTACGGGAACCTTGTTATTTACCATATCCCAAGGCAGCTCAAGAAAATCAAGAAAAGAGTATCGAACGAGGAACTCAAAGCCATATATGATATGATAGCAGAGAAATACGTTAAGATGCTGAATCCTGTCGTTCCCCACCTCAGCGAAGAGATATGGGAGAAACTCGGGAAGAAGGGGTTCATTTCCCTGGAAGTTTGGCCCAAATACGAAAAGAAACTCATAAACAAGAAATTCATTGCAAGCGAAGAGCTTCTTGACCAGACTATTGAAGACATAAGGAGCGTTTTGAAGCTCGTTAAAATCAAGCCGAAACGCATACGCCTCTTTATCTCCCCTGAATGGAAGTATGCCTTCTTCAAAAAAGTCAAAAGGGCAATAGAAAAGACCAGGGACCCGAAACTCGTTCTAAAACAGGTGATGGACAAGGAACACGCCATGGAAATAGCAAAAATCGTTCCTGCCGTTCTGAAAGATGCGGGCAAGCTCCCGCACATTGTTCTCACCCAACCAGAAGAGGTAAGAGCCCTGGAAGATTCGAAAAGTTTTCTGGAGAAAGAGTTCGGTTATAAGATTGAGATTATGAAGGCGGAAGATTCAGGGAGTCCGAGGGCTTCGAAGGCCTTGCCCGGAAAGCCGGGGATAGAAGTTGAATGAATTATTTCACCAATTTTCCCACAGCACAGTTCTTCTTCACTTCGACAATTTTTACTTTTACGGTTTCGCCCTTTGCTGCACCGGTAACGAAGACAGCGAAATCCTTGAATTTTCCCACGCCATCACCGAGTCTGCTGGTGTCTTTTATCAGAATTTCGATTATCTGTCCTTTTTTAACAGGAGGGCGTTTCTTCGCGTACTTGTCCTTCTTCTTGTGCCCCCTCGAAATCCTGAATTTCCGCTGTCCGAACATGTACGGCATATGAATATATTATTTTCGGTTAGGTTTAATATATGAAGCCAAGATGGACACAAAGATGTGAACGAAATCAGCGGGTTGGTTTCTGAATATTGCAGGCTAATAAACCCTTTCAAATTCAGAGGAGGAGGTAAAAATTATGAGCGGAATAAGAGAGCTTTACGGGATGCTGAAAGAAATGGTCGAATCATTGGAGAGAAAGGATTTTGAAAGGATTATGGAACTGAACAAAGAATATGAACCACTGTATCAAAAACTTTTCCCACCGCCCAAAAAAGAGGAACTGCCTCTGGAATATGACAACACCAGGCAGTCCTGCCTTGTGGCTGCTACAATGTCGGAATTGTATGATATTGCATTTGCAGATGCAAGAGGAAGGTTTTCCAGAATCCCGGAACCCAGCGACTGATTTTACCCTACCGGGTTCTGTTGCATTTCCGTCATACGAATCCCGATTTTCAGGGGTGTTTCACTTTCGTCAAATACCTTGTTATATCACGATTTTTTCAAGAAAGAGAGTGTTTAGATGAAAAATAAAATTAAGCGTTTGTTTGTAATGGGTACTTTGATTTGGTTTTTTATTTGGGGAACAGGAAATTTGCTTGCCTATTTGATATTCAACCAAACAGCTACAATTACAGAAACCCTATTTTCAACTGTGGTTTTCTATGGTTTGGTCGGGGTACTATAGTTATTTTTAGTAAGTTATGCCCAATCCATATACTCAAAAAGTACGCCAATAGCAATGAGAATTGCGGTACCAAGCACAACAAAGTTAAAAGGGTATGGAAGACTCGCCCCTGCGAACATTATGACATTCAAGACCGCAGCAATTCCAATCAGAGATTTACCAACTCTACTCATACTCTTTAGTCACCTCTAAAGAGATATAGGGGACAGGGATTTAAAAAGTTCCTGTTCCCTGTATGATGACCATTCCGAAGAAATTCGGTGTGCGAAGTTAAACCACACCAATCCTTAAATGGTCTAACACCCGCACAGGTTTGCGGGATAGGTATTCCAAGCCAAAATGTTAGCAACTTTTGGAAAAGAAAAAAGGAGGTTGATGTGGTTGATGTGGGTAAAATTCCTACTGGCTTATTTGAGAGCCATTAGGAACAACCAAGCAACCTGTAGGACGACTCCAAGACCGATAAAGGTCAGCCAACTGGAGTTTCCTATAACTGCAAGGAAACCACCTATCACAAATAATATGGAAGGTGGATTTCTGGCGAATATATGGGCGACGATACTGAACATATCAATCACGCTCCCAATTAACCCCAAAGTATAAGGAAAATCTCCAGAATCAAGTTTAAATATCCATCGCTCTAATTATGAATCGGGGAATTAGAGAGATTTCAATTCATATTACACTGGAGCGGTAGCGGACATTTCAGTCTGCTACCGTTCTTTTCCCGATTCTTTTATGAATTCTAAATTATAAAACCATTTCGTTATCCAAACGTATAGGTTATATTTCCCCTATAATGCCTTTCTCCGTCAGGCGAGCATGTAACACATGAGGAGAGTACATGAAATATGGAAACTGGTTTTGAGGGAAATGTGAAATCAGTTGACAAAATTTATCAAAAAAGGATAATAGGTTGTTTTTGGAAAGAGTAGATTTTTATGATCCAGATTTATGGAGAAATAGAGAGTATTATCACAAAGGCAAGGATAAGATAAATGCGAGAAGGAGAGTTTTTAAGTATGGATACAATTACGTTTCTCGTTGGTCTTGTTGCTGGATACTTGTTTTGGCGTTGGCTAAAAAATCGCGATTAAGGAGGATTAATAGGCTACCTATCACACGGTCTTAGGTCAAAAAAGATCGTATTTAACTGAGTGGGTTCTGCGCTGTCTTTGTCCCCATAAAACACCCTTGATTTCAGGTTTTCAAACTGTTTCGTTACGTTTTCCATACCAATCACCTCCGTTGGGCAATTGGTATTTGGCGTATGTTTCAGCTGCTTTTAACGGTGGCAAACTCACCGAAAGCTTTATAAACCTTATTATCAATAAATTATCACTTATAAATAGTAAATTAATGGGGTGGTGATTGAATGGAACAAGAAACCTTGCGCATGCTGGCAGAGTATATGCAAAGTAGTTTAAATTTCCCCTCAGATCCCGACAGACCCGTCACGATCACGTGCCCATACCATAGTGACGGCATATGCGAGCTGGGACCGGGAGATTGCACTTACCAAAGTAACGTGATGACAAGACTGGGCTCGAAACCCGTTCCTGTCTGCGGATACAAATCTGACTGGTGGCTTTAATGAATCCAATATATTTGATCGAAAATTTGGAAGATGTTGAAAAAAGACTGACGATATGGCTCATACTGGAGAAGAACTGAGTGGTGGTATGAGAGGTTTAATCCCCAACGTCCGATTGGCATTTTTCATTTTGTTAATTGTTATGCTCGCCTTGGCTGCAAATGCGAAAGCAAGTTCTGCTAACTATCCAGTTGTTGATAAGATCACGATATATCCTTCCAGTCCAGACAAATATGATGATTTGACCTGTCGCGCAGAGGTTTCGGATTTCGACGGAAATCTTGATTACGTGAAGTTTGTATGGGAGGTTAACGGAAAGCTCGTCCGCCAGAACAATCGTCTGGTGTACGGAACTTCCGACAGCGCCGAAGACATTTTGAGTTCGCGGTTCACACAACCAGGGGACGCTGTTGTCTGCAAGGCATGGGTATATGATTTTGATGATTACTACGATTACGACTATCATGCTGTCCACGTAGGTAGGCAGAACCAAAACAAACCGCCTTCTTCTTCCTACGTGGAGATCACCCCAAGACACCCCAACCCTCAGCAAGATTTGACGTGTTCCATCCTAGCGATGGACGCGGATGATAATCTTGATTATGTTAACTTTGAATGGTTCGTGAATTCCGAAAAGGTAAGAACAGGCAAAAAATATGTTTACGGCTCGAGCGACACTGCCGAAGACCTGCTTTCCAGTTATTACACGCAGGATGGGGACTATGTCGAATGCAGGGTCACGGTTTTCGACACACAAGGGGAAAGCGATTCGGAATATTCGCAGCCTGTTTATGTTGAGGACGGTGTTACGCCACCTCCGTACCCGAACAAGAAACCCATACCCGTTTTCACGACAGGGAACAGGCACGTTGATACGGACGTGTATGTGTATTTTTCCGGCGTTGCATCATACGACCCGGACGGTTTCGTAATTCAATACTACTTCGATTTCGGTGACGGTTCGCATTCTCCCTGGCTTCCCCGTTCCTCCCCGTACACGTATCACGCATATTCGGAACCGGGAGTTTACTATGCAAAACTGAAGGTGAAAGACAACAAATACCTCGAGTCCGACTGGAGCGGGGAAATCGCAATATACGTGAGCGAGGGAGGCTATTACGGAAACCCCCCTCATGTGGATCGAGTAAACATCGAACCAGAGAACCCGGATAAATATGATGACCTCAGGTGCGAGGCGAGACTAAAAGACAGCGACGGAGACCTGGATTACGTTCGCTTCCAGTGGTATGTTAACGGCTACTTGGAAGAGAGCAGAACTGCTAATGTTTACGGCTCAAGCGATGAGGTTTCTGATCTTTTGGATTATTATAATTTCGAGAGGGGTGATGCGGTTAAGTGCAGGGTTACCGTTTACGACAGAACCGGTCGCAGTGACACAGATTACGATGCAGTTACCATTGGGAACGGATATTATGAGGAGGAGGAACCGGGAATAGAGAGCATTCAGATAGAGCCGGACAACCCCGATGTTTACGATGACCTGACCTGCGAAGTGCGGGTGGAGGATAATAATGGAGACCTCGATTACGTCTGGTTCCAATGGTTTGTGAACGGCGATGAAGCAAGGGAAGTGAAAAAGAATGTTTACGGATATCATGACATCGTGTCGTTCGATCTGGATTCGAGATATTATGATTACGACGATCTTGTCAAATGCAAGGCAACGGTCTACGACGAAGATGGAAACAGGAACTCGGATTACGATTATGTGAGGATAGGCGAGTATCCTCCCGGAGAAGGATGCGCGATTTCGGTGGAATCCTTTGATTACTCCACGTACGTTCTTGAAGGCAGCAAGTCATGGGTTGAGACCACCGTGAAAAACACGGGGAGCAGATCAAGCACGCTCACCCTGAACCTTTTCGCGGACGGCTCACTGAAAGACACCTACTCTGTTTATCTGGTTCGCGGAAGAGAAATAACCAAAAAGTTTGAGTTTGGCCTTCCCTTGGGTTCTCATGACATAAGGCTGGAGTCTTACCTGGCGTGCAGTTCGCCCGTCAACAAGAATGCCGAGATATTTGTTTACAAATCTGGTGGTCATGTAATAATACCCGAGGAAGAGGAGCAAGCAGAGGAGATAACAGAAACCTCGGTTCTTATAAGCCCGAACCACCTTGATGTCGAAATCTACACCGGCAAGACAATCGAAATACTTATTGAAAGCCCGGAGAAGCAGACGTTCAATATCGAGGTTCTCGACCTTCCGAACGACTGGGCAAACTACCCGAAAAGGGTTGATGTTGAAGGCAGAGAAAGGGTTTACGTTTACATTGTTCCAAAATTATTGGGAGAATACACGTTCAGGATAAGGGTAACGACAGGCGAGAAAACATTCCAAGAAAGCGTGGACATGTATGTCGCCCCCGAGGGTGAACTTACGGAAGACGTGGGTCTCGGCGGAAAATTGACAGGTTTCATAACCGCCGGAGGCGCCTGGATTGCAGGACTCATCTTCTTGGTTATAGTAATAATCATTCTTGTTCTTTATGTTCTGAACAAGAAATACAGGCACAAGACATATCAGGAGCACGTTTACAGCGGAAGAAAGCCACCGGCCACGGTCCCGCCAGCCCCTCAAACAAACGTGATGAAGGGGAGCGTTGGAAGGGTCCCTGAAAATGAAGAAGTGGATATCGACAGGCTGATCCCTGCTGAGATAAACAGGTATTCTGACCTCAGTTATTTCCCGAAAAACGGGGACGATTTCTCAGAAAACCAAAAAAGAAGACCGCTAAACAGCAGAGATAAATAAAAAAGGTATTTTTGAGGGGAAAAATCACAAAAGATGCAAAAAAGACAGGAAAACCCATAAAAAACACGTTTATATGGGAATTTTTATAAATATTATATAGATTAGGATGAAAACAAGGAAGAAAAGGGTCAAGGCTGAGAAACCGAAGCCCGCCCCGAGGATACGGACGGTTGTTTTCTTCTTGGTATATGTTGTTACATATTTTCTTTTCTTCACGGAATTCCCGTCCTATGCGGACCGGGTTTACGGAAACCCTTCATTCCCCAGCTATATGCAGATGCTCCTGGTTTATGTGCCGGTGTTGATATGGATAATAATAGGCCTGCTGCTTATCGCATGGATTGTAGTGGACATGCTTTTGTCGTACAGGGTAACCACATCAAGGATAGAGAAGCCAAAGCCTAAATTGAAGGGCAGCGAGGAAAATGAGGTTATAGTGGTCGAATAAGCGCGTGAACATGCATTTAAAGTTTTACATTACACATTTTATTCAGGTATTGGGTATGTTAAAGGTCGTAAAAGACATTCTCAGAGAACCGGACGTGAACATTGGTCAGGAATATTATGACAAGATGGAACCGCTGTTTCAGGAGATAGATGAATACCCTATAAACAGCCCCAAGCGATGGCTGCTCGGGGCCAAGGCGAGCCTTTATCTGGCGATAAGCGCAAAACATTTTTTCTCCCGATACCCGGAGTGAAGTGGAGCGAAGGATAACATAAAGTATATAAATTTAATCACCAATAAATAATACAAACAAGAGTGGTTTTATGATCAGAAATTCGATTGTCGCACTGGTCGTGCTGTTCGTGTTGCTCATTCCCAGTGTTTACGCTGCTTCTGACGTTTACATGGTTCTGGGATCGGAAGAACTTTCCGGCTGCCCATGCAACACTCTGCAGAATACGCTCACGGTTACAAACACGGGGGACACGACCGACACGTTCACCTTTTCCCTTGATCTGCCTGAAGGCTGGTCGGGCTTCATAAAACCGGAGGGTATATTTGCTGTCGGTGAGACAAGGAATATTAACTTCTACATCACCCCAGCGTGCTTCATTGAACCCGGGAGCTACACGGTGAAGGTCAGCGCGAAAACCTCGGATGGAAGGGAATTCATAGAAAATGTTGATGTTGATGTTCTGAGATGCCATGACGTTGAAATCCAGGCCGAGGAACTCAAGACAGGCTGTGCGGGATTCCCTGCGGATTACAAGATGGTTGTCAAAAATCTGGGAAAAGTTTCCGAGACTTTCACTGTCGAGGTAACAACCTCATGGGGAGAAGATATACTCAGCGCTTCCATGGATATCGACAAACAGAAAAATGAGACTTTCGATGTGTCTGTTATGCCTCCTTCAGCAGGAACGCATTACATAACTATCGTGGCGCAATCGCAGGATTCTTATGCAAAGGCAGAGAAGAAGCTACAGCTTAATATGGAAAATTGTTATGATTTTTCTCTTGATTTGCAGCCGGAAGAGGAAACTGTTTGTCTTGGAGGTTCCGGCAAGTATGTCCTTTCCATAACAAACAGGGGTTCCAAGGAGGACACATACAAGATATACGCTCCTGAATGGGTCATAATGAATCAGGATTCTATAAAGGTCTCTCCAAATACAGAGAGGAGCGTGGGTTTATTTGCATACCCGGAGATGGAAGGAAAGAACACGTTCGAAATTAAGGTTGTTTCTTCATCCTATGGAAAGGTAGTGAAGATGATTTCAGGCGTTGCAAACACCATAGAATGCAAGGATGTCGCCGTTATCGTTTCGCCTGCTGAGGATACAGTATGCCAGGGTATGACAAAGGAATTCGAGGTAACGGTTAAAAACACCGGAACCGTTGGCGATTCCTTCGAACTTTCAACGGATGTCGGAACCCTTGAGAAGAACAAGGTAGTTCTGGAGGCAGGTGAGGTGGAGACGGTTAAACTGACCATTGATTCTGGCAAAATGGATACCGGAATACATAAGATAACTGTGACCGCAAGGAGCGGAAATGTAGTGGACCAAAACATAGTGAGCCTGACGGTTGAGGATTGTTATTCACTTGAGTTTGACGTTAAACCCAAGAAGCTGGATGCGTGCACGGGTGACAAAATAGAATATGCAATCAACCTCAAAAACACGGGCAAATTCCCCGAGGAATACACACTTAAAGTGGACGAGCAAGTCATAGGGACAGTGTTTTTGACCCCAGGAGAATCAAAAACTGTAAACACAACACTTCTGGTAAGTTACCCTTTCGAGGAAGTGCACAACCTTACATTCAAAGCGGTGTCCAAAAGAAAGAGTTTCGAGAGCCTTTCCGAACTTGGCGTTAAGGCAAAGGAGAAATGCTATTCTGTTGAAATGTCAGCCGAAAGGGTAAATGAAGTTAAAAGGATTGAGATAGGAACAGGTCTGTCCATACCCCTAAAGATAAGGAATGCAGGAGAAAGGGAAGACACATACAAGGTTTCGGTTGATGGTCCTTCATGGATACATTTGAGCGATGAGCAAATTTCGCTGAAATCCGGAGAGGAAGAGAAAATTTACTTGTACGCTTCACCCGCTTTCGGTGTTGAAGATGGAATATACACAGCCGTGGTTGGCGTGAGTTCTGAGAATGCCGAAAATCAGCTCAATTTCAAATTGGGTATCGGGAATGCAACAGCCCCTGCTCAACAACCAGGCCAAAACCAGACCAATGTCAGTGTCGGAGGCCCGCCGACAGGAATGATACCTGCGGGGGGAGCAACAGGAAAGGTTATCCTGCTTGGCGTGATAACGCTGTTCATAATAATTATCCTCGCACTTAAGCTTGTTCTGTTCGTGAAATAAAAGTTGTTTTATATGTATGGCGGATCACGGAGAAGGAGGAAGGTATTGAAAACCTACACCGAAAATGAACTTAGAGAGGCCGTGTCGTTGGCTCTTGATAAAATAGACCCGATCGTTTCATACGATGAATGGGCAAATGGTTTTGATTTTTTACTTAAACAGCAGGGAGAGCTTCCCTTAAAAAGGATGTCAGAAAATCCCCAGATTAAGGACAGGCTCAGAAACATTAACTACCCTGAGACTGAAGAGCAGATTTATGTCAGACGTATTTCCAGTGCCATTAAAAATTTAAAGGGAATGGAATCTGAAGTGAGGGGCGTCCTGGAAAGCTGTCAAAAATACCAGCATATACACCCCTATTTCGGGAAGAATTTGCATAAGTTAAAGAAACGCCTGGAAGAGATTGAATACCGCATAAAGAAGGCAGAACTAATAAAGGAAAAACTGGAAAGGGAATTCAGTAAGTGAATATTTTAAGCATGCTGTAAATTCTTGAAATCTCAACGCCGAATTTTGCAAGAATTTCCCACGATGCATTTTTCGACCCCACGAACCTGTTCAGCAGCGTTTTCGCCAAAACAGCCTTCGGGAAAATATAGTTCTTGTTTACGTATTTAAGAACATCCACATAGGAGCAAATAAATCTTTCCCTGTACCATTCGACAAGCGTCTTTAAAGGCAAATATTCGGTTCTGAACATGAGCTTTCCCTGTTTCACGTCATCCAGGAAAGAATCCATATCGGTCGCTTCTGAAATGTTGACAGCGTATCCCATCATGTCCAGTGAATGGGCATCCGAACCCACAATCATGGGCTTTGCGAGGTCTTTTGCTCTCTTTTCGGCGACGCGGTTGCTCAGTTTGTCCAGATTCATTGCATTGAATACCTCAACAACGTCCGCCTTTTCAATCCCGTTCTTTATTCCGTCTCCCTTCAAATCGAAAGGATGCGGGGCAATTGCCAGCCCTCCCTGTTCGTGTATCCTTTCAATTGTTTCATCAAGAGGAAGATAACTTTCGATATCCTCAGAAATGCCAAGCGCTATCAGATGACCTTCCCCTGTCTTCAGTTCCACGCCCGGAATGAAAACCAGGCCGATTCTTTTCGCTTCCTTTGAGGCCTTGTCCCATCCCTTCGTCGTGTTGTGGTCCGTCAGCGCGATGCCGGATAAGCCTAACCTTTTCGCCCTTCTTATGAGGTCCCTGGGGTTCGAACTGCACTCCCAAGGTATCTTCGTTCCTTTCGAATACCAAGAGTGGCAGTGCGTCTCGAAAAGCATATCTATATTATTCTCAGAAAAGATATATATTTACAAGAATATTTACAAGAACAGCCAATATCAAATCAGGAGTGAGGAATACAAACGTAAATAATTTATAAATCAATAATAAATTAGGATTAATATCGGCACAAAAAACATTTAAGTCTGAAAATTATTTACTCAAGAGAGGTGATTGTTATCCTGAACACGCCCGAACACATCGGCATAATACCTGACGGCAACCGGAGGCTTGCCAGAAGACTTTTGCAGAAACCCTGGAAGGGACACGAATGGGGTTTTGAAAAGATAAAAAAGATCATAGAATGGTCCAGGGAATTTGGAATAAAGGTCATAACGATTTACACGCTTTCCTTGGAAAATCTCAAAGGAAGATCCAAGAGGGAACTCAACTATCTTTTCAGCATCGCCCGCAAAGAGCTTGACCACATAATGGAGAATAATGATAATATAATACATAGAAACAGGGTTAATCTTAAATTTGTTGGCAGACTTGATCTGCTTCCAAAGGATCTCCAGGAAAAAATGAGGAAGGTTTCTGAACTAACCAAAAGGTATTCAAAGCAATATATTAACCTGGCAATCGCATACGGAGGGAGACAGGATATAGTAAATGCCGTAAAGAATATCGCATCGGATGTGAGCATGGGCAAACTTTTGCCGGGCAGGATAAATGAAAAGCTGTTTAGAACTTATCTCTGGACCAACGGGCAAAAGGATCCGGACCTCATAATAAGAACAGGCGGCGAAAAAAGGCTTTCCAATTTTCTCACGTTCCAGTCAACTTATTCCGAGCTTGTTTTTGTGGACTGCCTGTGGCCCGAATTCTCAAAAAAGGATTTTGTGAATGCAATAGAAGATTACAAACAAAGAAAAAGAAAGTTTGGGAAGTAGGTCTTTCAGGCAGAGCTTATTAATTTGATGAACCAATAATATATTGGATATCATGGCATACAAGTTCACCTTCGATCTATCACAATTTTCCCAGTCATTTTTCAGGGAAATCGCAAAGTTTTCGGAAAGAAGAAGCATTCACAAAAAGATAGGCAAAACCGCAAGACAGCTGGTGGAGAAGTTCAAGGTTCATAAAATGACCGGCCTGCCTGTTTCCGATGCGCTCATGATAATAGAGGACATGATAGACACGTATGTAAAAAACCTTTCGCAGAGGGAGAGATTTCTTAAAACGAACAAGAGAGCGCTCCTCCTTCCCCACTGCTCCAGAAAATACATGGACGGCAGATGCAAAGCGAAATTTGTCCCTGAATTGTCTTACTATGAGTGTTCGCGGTGTTCAGAGGATTGCAAGATAAACCAGGCAACACAGATTGCGAGGAAGAAGGGCTATGATGTGTATATTCTTCCGGGTGGTTCATGCATCAGGAAAATACTCTCAGAAAACAATTACGACGGAGTTGTCGGCGTTGCGTGCTGCGAAGAGATAAAACTGGCCGAGAACTTCCTGGAAAAAACGCATATAAGTGCTCAGGCGGTCCCGCTCATAAAGAACGGCTGCTCAGGGACGAAATTCAACATGGAAACCCTGAAGAAAACGCTGTGATTCTCGAAATCAGAATGGCAGTTTTACAAAGCCGGAAATGCTTATGGTTTTTCTGAGAGGGTCTATGTCTATTGCTGCATTCCCTGCTCCGGTCTTTCCTCCGCCAAGGTAACCCATGTAAATCTGCATTAAATATTTAGACCTGAATTAATATTAAATATGGAAAACCTTGTCGTTTTACTCGGTGCCGTTGTGATCCTCATAGGAATATTGATCATATTAATAGGCTCGTTGATGAGCGGACAGAAAAGCGAAATAAAAGTGGGGTTCGGTGGTTTCATAGGACCAATACCCTTCGGTTTCGCGAATGAGAAAGGAATGCTCTATGCAGTAATAGTGCTCATTGCCGTTGCGCTTGCTGTTTATCTTCTCTTGGGACAGAAATTTGTTTAATTCAGACCGAAGCGTTAAAAACTTATTTAATACACGAAATCTATTTCTAAAATGTGCTGTTGAGGCGAAAAATATCATCATATAAATTTGTGGGGTGTTGGTTATGGCTAAGACTTATCTGAATTTTATTGAAGGAAAATGGGTAATATCGACTTCCGGAAAAACATTTGACAACATAAATCCGGCCACGGGCGAACTCGTCGCCAAATTCCAGGCAGGAACAAGGGAAGACGTGAAGAAGGCAGTGAAAGCAGCAAAAAGGGCCTTCCCTGGATGGAGGGACACCCCTGCTCCCGAACGTGCCGACATGCTTCTGAGGGTTTCGATTACGCTTGAGAATAGGAAGGACGAGCTTGCGAAACTCATGACCATGGAGAACGGAAAGCCGTTTTCGGAAACAAGAGGAGATGTTCAGGAGGCAATAGACATGTTCAGGTATATGGCGGGGGAAGGGCGAAGGCTCTTTGGCGAGACAACGCCCTCCGAACTCCGGGATAAATTCTGCATGAGCGTGCGTGACCCGATTGGTGTGGTTGGAATGATTACCCCCTGGAATTTTCCCATGGCTATTCCTGCATGGAAGATCGCTCCTGCCCTTGTCTGCGGAAACGCAATTGTATTCAAGCCCGCAAGCGACACGCCTCTTTCTGCAATAAAGCTGGTGGAGGTTCTGGAGGAATGTGGAATTCCTCCGGGAGTTATAAATCTCGTGACAGGTTCAGGAGGCGTTGTTGGAAGAGAAATAGTGGAAAATCCAGGAATACAACACCTGTCATTCACAGGATCGACCGAAGTGGGAAAGAGCGTTTACATGGGCGGCGCCAGGAAACTGAACTCTGTCGAACTCGAGATGGGAGGGAAAAACCCCCAGATAGTACTTGCGGATGCTGATCTGGACCTTGCAGTCCGCGGAGCGATATGGGGGGCATTCGGAACCTCCGGTCAGAGATGCACGGCAACATCACGCATCATTGTTGAGAAGCCTGTCCTGAAGAAGTTCACCGAGAAATTCCTCAAAGAGGCAAAGAAAATCAAGGTAGGAAACGGCCTTAAGAAAGGGGTGTTCATGGGGCCCATAATAAACGGCAGGCAAATGACAAAGATTCTGGGATACATAGACAAGGGAAAAAAGGAGGGAGCGAGACTCCTTCTCGGAGGACACAGGCTTTCGGGCAAAGAATATTCGAAGGGCTTCTTCATCGCACCTACCGTTTTCGGCAACGTTACGAAGAATATGACAATTGCGAGAGAAGAGATATTCGGACCCGTTGTCTGCATAATGGAAGCGAAAGATTTCATGGACGCTGTAAATATAGCGAATTCTGTTGACTACGGGCTCTCCTGGTCCATATACACCACGAACATAAACAAGGCGTTCAGGGCAATGAAACTTGCCGAATCAGGCATATTCTACGTTAATGCGCCCACGATAGGAGCGGAGGTCCACCTTCCGTTCGGAGGCGTGAAAGGGACCGGGAACGGGGGCAGGGAAGCGGGAACTTCAGGCATTGAGGAGTTCAGCGAGATAAAGAGCGTGTTCATAGATTATTCGGGCGGCCTGCAGAGGGCGCAAATCGACAATAAGTAAAATTCGTCCCTCAATTATTTATTCAACCTAAATCAAACTAAATATATGGTCTATGATGTCATTATTGTGGGGGCAGGCCCTGCAGGCCTGTCTGCCGTTCTTACGGCCTGTTACCTCAAGTTGAAACACCTGGTCATAGAGGCCTCTGTCGCTGGCGGCCTCCTCGCCAGAAACTATCCATGGAAGGAGGTGGATTCATTCATAGGTTTTTATGAGCGCACCGGGAAAGAGGTCGCGGACTTCATGGTCAACCACGTAAAAAGGGAAGGGGCATCAATCAGGGAAGACGAGGTAGTGAAGGAGATAACAAAAAATAAGAAATCAAAGATGTTCACGGTGAAAACCGATCAGGGCAAATACAAAGCAAAAACCATTCTTCTCGCAACAGGAACGATGGGGACCCCCAGAAAGCTGGGAATACCCGGAGAGGGCAACAGAAACGTTTTCTATTCGCTGGAGGAACCCGAGGACCACAAAAACAAAAGAGTATTGGTCATTGGGGGCGGCGACAGCGCTCTGGAAGCCGCGGTTAACCTGAGCAGGGCAGGGGCGAAAGTCTGGCTCGCTCACAGGAGAGACAAGTTCAGGGCAATGGAAAAGAATCATGAGGATTTAAAGAAAACCAAGGCGAAAATCCTCTTCAACACAGAGCTTAAAGAAATCCTGGGAAAGAGAAAAATAAGGAAAGTCAAGCTGGCAGACAACAAAACGAACAGGGAAAGCTGGCTGGAGGTTGATGAAGTGTTTATCTTTATAGGTTCTGTTCTCGATTTTGAACTTTTCGAGAAGCTTGGGGTCAGGATGAAGAAAGGATATATCGTTGTTGATGAGGAAATGAGAACGAACGTTGAGGGGGTTTTCGCTGCAGGGGACATAACCGGACGCCTGAAGCGCATACCCGAGGCTATAGGCGAAGGCCACCTCGCCATGTATTCAATTTACAAATACCTCAAGCACCCATACTGGGAATAATTTTTATGCACGTTCTCTAATCAGATAATATGTATAAACTCCAGAACAAGCTTGAATGGGGGGAGCTGGCAACATTCATCCCCAACAAGCGCTTGCCTGTTTACAACTGGTTCTACTACAAGGAAGGGTTTTCCAGAAACCTTGTCATGAACCTGATAAAGATGTTCAGAATCAAGAAGGGTTTGGTGCTTGACCCGTTCTGTGGTGTTGGAACCACAAACCTTGCATGCAGGGAGAGGGGGTTTGACTCAATAGGTTTCGAGATATCACCGCTTGCTCTCTTCGCCGCCAAGGTTAAGACAAGGGATTACAACATAGTGAAGCTGAAAGAAACATTAAAGATATTTAAGAAAATCAAATTCAGGAAGTCCGATAGGTCCTGGATACCTTCCAACGTTCGCAGGTATTTCAACACGCACACGCTGGATGACATCCTTCTTTTCAAAAACATAATCGAAGAGATGGATGACAACATTACAAAAGATTTCTTCAGGCTGGGTCTTATTTCCTCTGCGACACGATGCTCGTATATGTACAAGGACGGGTCTGTCGTAAAGCGAAGGAAGCATCCGGTTCCACCCTTCAGGAAGTTCTACCACCACAGGATGAAGAGGATGATAAAAGACCTGGAAAAGCTGGAGACAAAGAAATGCGAAACTTTCATTACGCGCGGCGACGCAAGAAAGCTGAAGCTGGCGAATGAAACGATCGATTTCGTGATAACATCCCCTCCCTACCTGAATAAAATCGAGTACACCAAAATATACAACATTGAGGAATTCTTGTTTTTCAAACCCCCGAAAAAACGCGGAGTCCGTTCGTATATAGGCATGAGAGAAGGGGATGATATAGTGAATGCGTACTTCTCGGATATGACAAACGTTCTCTCGGAACTTTACAGGGTTTGCAGGGAGGGAGCGAAACTGGCGCTCGTGGTGGGGAACGGCTGTTTTCCAACGAAAGTGGTTGAGAGCGACATCCTGCTGTCGGAACTGGCAGAGAAGACCGGGTTCAAAGTAAAGAAAATCTATGTTTTGAACAAGAGATGGTGCACACGCAAACGAACAGAGAAGGTTGGGAGATTGAGGGAGAGTTTGCTGGTGTTTGAGAAATGATCATCTGTACTCCCCTTTCGTCTGATATTCGGATTTGAAGGAGTATTCGCTCTTGACGTGGTATTCGCTTTCCATGTTTTTTATTCCGATTTCGGATTCGTACTTCTCCTCTTCTTTCCCTTCTTCCTCAGGAGCGGATTTCTTGACGACAACTTCGAATCCTTCTTGGAACGGGGGAACAGGAGACGGGGTAAGTGTGGAGGTTGCGAATTTCCATACTTCTTTGCCTGTTTTTGCGTCAACGCAATACAGGTGGCAATCCCAAGAGCCAAAATACACCTTTCCATTGAAACAGGGCGGCTCTACAGAGTAAATGCCACCATCTGTTTTGAATCTCCACCTTTCCTTTCCGTCCAAATTAATGGCGTAAAGATTACCATCTTCCGAACCTATGTAAATTACATCATCGTGAATGCCGGGCGCAAGAGAAACGCCCTTATCCATCTTGAACCTCCATATTTCTTTTCCTTCCGTCGTTAACGCGTACAATACCCCGTCTCTGCATGCATGATAAAGCATTCCTTTATAGAGGACTGGCGATGAGGCATTTCCATAACTGCCTGTCTTAAACCTCCAGATTTCTCTGCCCTTTGAGATGTCTACTGCATAGATGTAGTTGTCAAAGGAAGGAATGTAAATAACATTTCTATGGATCAGAAACTGGTTCACGTTGAATATCTCTCCGCCCGTTCGAAACCTCCAAAGCTCCTTTCCGTCCTCCGGGTTTATACAATAAAGATAGCCATCAAAAGAGCCTATGTATAACATATTCTCAAAAACGGTAGCTGAAGATAGTATTTCATCTCCTGTCCTGAATCTCCAGATTAGTTTCCCGTTGTCCGCATCCAGAGCGTAAAGGAATCCGTCATTGGAACCAAAAAACACCATGCCTCGGTAAAACAAAGGGATGTTTATTATGCCACCGCCACTTCTGAAATACCATGCTCCTTTTCCAGTCTCCACGTTTATGGCATGAAGAGTTCCCTCGTTCGTTCCCACATAGATAATATTACCGTAAACAAGCGAAACGGATTCCAGTATGCTTCCGTTCGTCTTAAATCTCCATATTTCTTTGCCAGTCCCCGCATCAACAGCGTAAACATTGTGGTCTGCTGACCCGAAATAAACGATTCCGTTATGAATTCTGGGCGTGCAATCAACGCTCCCTCCGAAACCAATCTTGAACATTCTGTCAAATTTTCTCAGTTTTCTGATTTCGACATCCTCCATTTCCATGGAAAAATCATCAAACGAAAATCCCTCGAACATAAATTACCTGCTCCATGAAATATCCTCCACCATCTTCAAAAAAAGCTCCTTCCGCGACTTTTCGAATTTTTCCGTTTTGTTTTCCTTTTCCAGGCGGTCGCGGAGTTTCTTGAAGTTCGGTCTGAAATTTTTGTATGCGAAAATCGCGGAAGCGAGCGCAGATTTCTCGTGGACGTTCATCTTAATCTCCTCCTTAAGGAAATTCCGGATGAGTAACCGCTTCTTTTTCTTGGTCATGTTTTTCGCAGGGAGAACGAGCTTCGCGGAGATCGAAGAGGCAAGCTTTTTCAATTGTGAAGGGGGCTTTGCCCGGTCCGTTGACAGGACGAGCACATTTCCGCAGTCCGTCATGTGGTCGAGTGTTTGCGAATTCGTTGGATGGACAAGCGTGTCGAGACATACGATGTCTCCGTTGAGGTCAAGGAGTGCGATAGAAGTATGGAGGCCAACATCAATTCCGCCAATGAGAACTGGTCTTCCTCTGGCTTTCATTCAAATTAAATTTTATCACTAAATTATAAAAGTATTGAATCGAAAGGGAAGGTATGATAAAGCTCGTGATGTTCGATTGGGACGGAACGCTGGTGGACGGACTTTCGATTAACTATAGGATTTACAGTGAGATAACAAAGAAACTGGAAAAGCGGATGCCTGCGTCTCCGGAGGAACTTGCAAAACTAACGGACGGAAAATGGGAAGAGCTTTATTACAATCTCGGAATAAGGACGAAAAAGGAAATAAGGCAGGCGACAAAAATCTATCACGAACTTTTCGGACGTTTCAGGAACGATTTCAGGCTTTTCCCGGGCGTTGTGGATGTTCTATCTTCATTGAAGGAAAATGGAATCAAAACAGGAATAATATCCAACTGCGAGAAACCGCTAATGTTGATGCTCGTTGACAAGTTTAACCTGTCCGGATACCTGGATGCAGTTGTTGCCCATGGAGACACGGAAAACGTCAAACCGGAGCCGGACCAGATACATCTCTGCCTCGAAAAACTCGCTGTGAAACCTGAGCATGCGGTTTTCGTGGGTGATATGACAAACGACATAAAGGCAGCAAGGAATGCAAAACTTCGGAAGGTTATTGCTGTCACATATGGCTGGCATACGAGGAAACAACTCGAAAAATTGAAGCCGGATGCAATAATTGACAGCCCGGAGGAAATTCTGGAAAACGTATAATAATTTTCGCGTTCTATTTTAATTGTGGAGAACATGGACAGTGACTCTGTAAGGTATCTGAGGACAGTTTACAACGGCCTTTCTGGAATTTTCACATTCTATTTTCAGGATTTCTCGGATACGGACGCAGAAAGGTTTCTCAAAGTAAGCGAATACCTGAACGATATTTTGAATAGAAATATATACGGTTATTCTGATAAGAAGATAGCAATGTTATCATTGAAAGGAACAAGGATAATGAAAAAGCTGCTCGGAAGATACGGTGTTATGGACGAGGAATTGAGTTATGAGAAACTTCAGTTTATGGAACTGCTTTCGAACGCCGTGACCGAGGTTCTGCTCGAAAGAATGGACAAGAGGATGAAAGGAGAAATACTGCTGACCGTTTTGGAAAAACAAGAAATAGCAAGAAACACGAACGAGGGCATTGTTCACTGATTATTTCTTTTCCCTCCCGACCTTTTTTGTGAACTCAACGAGCTTCTTTGCGGTCTTGAACGGGTCGTGGGAATTCTGAACCAAAGAAGCGATGTGTATCCCGTCGGCGCCTGCCCTTATGGTTTTCCGGATGTCTTCGAGTGTCTTGCTCGAGCCCGCGCAGATTACGGGATGTTCAACAGCCTGTTTCACCGCGCGGAACATCTCAGGGGAGGCAGGACCCGGAGCGCCTGACCCTCTTTCAAGAATCGTGACTCTTTGGCCGAGCATCTTTCCTGCGAGGGCATACGCAGCCGCTATGTCCGGCTTGTGGTAGGGGATGAGACGGGCTTCTCCGACCCAGCCTACGGTTTCCCCGGGTTCTATAACAAGCAAGGAGGTTGGTATCGCTTCAATGTTCATCTTTGCGAGCATCGGAGCCGCGAGGGCGTGAGCTCCTGTTATCCAGTAGGGATTTTTCGAATTCAGAAGACTCATGAAATACACGGCGTCCGCATATTTGGAAACGCCTCCGATGTTACCAGGGAAGAGCATGACAGGTTTGCTAACGGATTCTTTTATCTTCTTCACCGCGTTGTTTAGCATCTCCCCCTCTGCCCCGATGGACCCTCCTATTAGAATTATGTCTGCACCTGCCTTGTCAAACGCTTTCGCGTATTCCACGGGTCCGCTGTTTTTTTGTTCGAGCGGGTCGATAAGACCGAAGAAAACGACCCCGTCCTTCTCTATTGTTTCGCGGATGTAGGTTTCGACTTTGCCTAATTTCATAACCCTCTCCCTTGATTTAATAAATAAGAATAAATAAATTTAAGTATTTAAAATACACTTTTCTGGTTAATTCGTACCTCCGAGATCCGAGAAAAACATTTAACTTTTAAATCTCCTGATGAATTATTAGTATGCTTTTGGTCACCGGCGCAACTGGTTTTGTGGGACAGAATCTGATAAAGGAAATCGCGAAAATCAGAAAGGACATACGCGTGCTTTCGCTTTGCTATGAGGAAGCCAAAAAGATGTATCCAAGGTACGAAGTGTTCAAGGGAGATATAACGAAGCCAGAAACGCTCGCTGGCGTGGGGAAGGATGTTGATGTTGTTATACATTTGGCGGGCATGGTCTCGTACTCGAAACCGAGGGATGTCCTGTTCAAAGTGAACGCAGAGGGGACAAAGAACGTTCTCGAAGCATGCCAGAAGGCTGACAAATTCATCTTTTCTTCGAGCGTTGCGGTATATGGAGAGATCAAGGGCGAAGCGGACGAATCGTATCCCAGAAACCCGAAAAATGCATACGGAGAATCCAAGCGCGAAGCGGAGAATTTTGTTCGCGATTCGGGAATGCGAAACACAATTTTCCGAATCGCCCCAATTTACGGCGAAGGGAGCCCGCAATGGCTAAGGAACCTTCGTTTGCTAGAGGAAGGATTCCCCATCCCGCAAACGGAGAATCTCACGCATGTCACGCACATATCAAACGTTGTCCAGGCATTCCGGCTGGGCCTGAAAAAGAAATCCGAAGGGATATACAACATAGCAGATGAAACTCCTGTGAAATTCGTGGAATTCTCGGAAACACTCGTTCAACTGCTCGGAAAGAAACCAAGGAGGCTTCCATACTGGCTGGTCAGCTTTCTCGCCTCCATGAAGGGCATGAAAACGTATCTGGATGTCCTGACAATGAACAGGAATTATGATATAACAAACGCCAGAAACGAGCTTAAATACAATCCTGAAATCGACTTCTTTGAAAAACTGAAGGAAATGGTTGAATGGTATAAGACAACGAAGGAAAAATAAAAGGAAGGGAGACTTAAGCAGCTCCTATCCTGAAAACCTTTGTTCCGCAGTTCGGGCAAACACCCTTTGTTGCTGGCTTTCCGTTCTTCAGCGTTACCTTCTGCGGGTCTTTCATTTCTACTTTTTTTCTGCACTTGACGCAGTATGCTTGAACCATTTTATTACCTCCCTATATAGCGATTCTTGATTAATTTATGCTCAATCGCTTTATAAAGGTTTAGGAGCGAAAAAGTCTCTCCATTTCGCTTTTTAAATCTTTTATGCGTATGAATATCTTCAAATAGGAAAAATGAGGGTTTTCAGGTTGTTTTGCATAAAAGAAAACTTTATAAGCGAGTTTTAACAAATTTAAAAGATAAATAAGTTTTTTAGGTTTGAAAGAAAATTTAATGCAAGGAGGCATGAAAATGACCGTAAAAAAGAGAAGGCTCCCGCTCGCCCCTTTCGAGAGAATTTTGAAGGATGCCGGAGCAAAGAGGGTTTCGAAAACAGCAATGAAGGAGTTCGCGATAGTGGTTGAGGACATATCGGATGAAATAGCGAGGGACGCCGTAAAGTTCGCGAAGCATGCAGGAAGGAAGACCGTCGTTGGAGAGGATATAAGGCTAGCGAAGAGGTAGCTCATCCCTTCGCTTTCCATAAAACCATAGTCTCCGGTTCTCCTCCTTTCTCTCTGCAGTAGTCCTCGTAAACCCTGCGATAGGTTTTTGTTATGCCTTTTCCAATCTCCAAGCCCAGTTTTTCTGCGGCTTCTCTTATCTCTTCCTCGTCCCCCTCGATCTCAAGAAACGTCCCGAAAGGGAGCCTGTCAATGGATATCTTCGTGCCCCCAAGAACGAAATTTGTCCTTTTCTTCTCGTATATCCATGAAACCTTGAAACCCAGACTTCTCAGTATGTTTTTCATTTTTTGGAAATCGTTTATCTCTGTTTCAGTCTCTTCAGCCTTCTTGAATTTATCCTTCGAAATGCCCGCTTTGAATGTCAGTATGTTTTTGCCGTTGAATTTCCTAAGTCTCAAAAGCATCCCGTTTCTCCGCAGGGCACCGTTGTCAAAGCTTTCGTTATGCTCCAGGCCTTCGGAAATCTTTTCTGCCCCGATGGCTTTGAGCATGTCCTCTATCTCATTTTCGTCCCCTATTCTGAATTTTATTTCTGTTTCAATCGCTCTCATAACATCTAAATAGAACTGGATAAAGCAGAAATTTAAAGGAACTATTTTGCCTTCGGTTTTATTGTGGGCATCGGTAGTGGTGGTGGTAACTGAAGGTCCTCTGCGATGTTCGAAACCTTTATCAGGCATCTTCTGAACAGATAGTTCAGGATTTCGAGAGAAGGCTTCTCCGGAAGTTTCCTTTCTTTCTTCCACTTGTTCAGAAGCTCCTTGTTGTTGTCCGTGAGATAAAGCAATTCCCCGCCGATTTTTATCTCTCCAACTCTCGGGTCGTAATTTGTCACGAATTCGAAAAGAAGGGAGAGAACTTTCTTGTTGCCGAGGGTGGAAATTGTTACCTCCTTCATGTCATTGATTCTGGGAACGGAATTCACCTTAATCTCTGCCCTGATTTTCTGCTCCCTGTCCCTTTTCGCCTCCACTGAATTGAAACTCAGACCAACTATTGGCATATCTATTCCTCCGTGTTATTCTATTGGTTAATTATTTTAAATACTTAAATATAAATACCTCGGCGTAATTTCCATCATCATTGCGTTCTTGCTGCCTCCCTGCCTCCTTCGTGCTTCAGGTATTCACCTATTTCTCTCTTCCAGTCCTTTTCTTCTCCATTAAATTCCAGACCCAGAAAATTCCTGTAGGCTGTTATACCTGAACACACTGCCTTGTCAGCGGGTCCCCATACTGCGGGCTCTATCACCCCATTTCTGAAAAGGAGCCAGCAGACAACGGGTTCTCTGAAAACTTTTTTGGTTTTGTCATCGTAATATACAGCGCTGACATTCCTGTTTGTCGGCATTATCTGAATAATGTCATCTTCTTTTTCACCTATTACCATTTCAATTACCTCCTCTATAGTTTAATTGCGACTGCGTTTAACGACTGCTCTATAATATCTCACCGTAGCCCACCAGCCTCCACCGTCCCGAAAAAAGTTTAGATATGGCAACTTTTTCTCCCTTATCCGCGCAGATAGGGGCCTTCAGCTGAACGTCAATTTCGTTCGCTCTGGCCGAAGTCACGGAACCGGTTGTCCTTGTGGTTCCTACGGTGAGCATGAGAACATCGTTCGTTCGTATCTCTCCAACCTCCAAGCTCTCTTTCGTTCCTACCACGCGTTTGAGCAGGTTTGTTTTCAGCAGGATTTTTTCAAAGACAGGAGGCAGTCTGCCTGCGAGTCCAACGACGCTCCCTGATAATGAATCGGATTTCGTTAGGTAGGGATCCAGGCTTGTTGAAATTCCCACCAGCCCCCCGGGCTCGATCTCCTTCAAATTCCTGCCTGCCTTCTGCAGTCCTGTTGCTTTCGTTCTAAGCGGCTCGTATCTCTCCTTTATCTTTACGCCCGGCTTTACTTCGATCTCATCCCCTATTTTCAGGATGCCTCGAACGAGCGAGCCTCCCAACACACCGCCCCTCATCCTTTCTATTTCCGTTCCCGGTTTGTTCACGTCAAATGACCTGGCAACCAGGAACCTCGGGTCTTTCGATGGGTCCCGCTTGGGGACCTTCATTACGTTCTCTATGGCCTCGAGCAGAATGCCGATATTTATGCGCTTTACGGAAGATATGGGGATAATTGGAGCATTCTCAGCGATTGTTCCCTTCAGGAACTCCTTAATCTGTTTGTAATTCGCGAGCGCCTGCTCTTTTGAAACGAGGTCTATTTTTGTCTGCACAACAATTATCTTGTCTATCCCTACGATATTGACAGCCGTCAAATGTTCGTATGTCTGCGGCTGCGGGCATTCTTCGTTCGCTGCTATTGTCAGGATTGCACCATCCATAAGGGCCGCCCCTGAGAGAACCGTTGCCATGAGCGTCTCGTGCCCTGGAGCGTCAACAAATGAAACCGTTCGCACCGGTGTGCATCTGGAGAAGCAGTTTATGCATTTCTCGGTCGTCGAGTATGCTTTCGGTCCCTTGCACTTTGGGCACTTGTAGATAGTCATGTCCGCATAACCCAGTCGGATCGAAATCCCTCTCCTGACCTCCTCTGAATGCGTATCCGTCCATTTTCCCGTCAAGACCTCGGTTAACGTTGTTTTTCCGTGGTCCACGTGACCTATCATACCTATGTTGAAATCCGGAATCAGTCTTTTGTCAATCCTTTCTGATATTTGAATCACCTGAACTTTCTAAGGATGAAGGACAATGTCCTCCATCAAACTGTTGATATGTTGATTATGCGTATTTTAATTTATAAGGGTTTATGGGAACAACAGTTTTAAAACAAAAATTCATTCTATATTTTATGATTACGCGCATAAGACTCAAAAACTGGAAGTCCCACCTGGATTCCGAGCTTTCTTTTTCGAAGGGTGTGAATGCCCTTATAGGAATAATGGGCTCGGGGAAGACGAGCGTCATGCAGGGAATAGCATTCGCGTTGTTCGGGACATTTTCTGCCGTAAGGTCAAAGAGAATCGGTCTGGACGATCTCATAATGAGCAAACCTCATTCAAAGGATTCGGCCTCCGCCGAGCTCGAATTCGTTCTCAAGGGGAAAACCTACAGTGTGAAGAGGACGCTGAACAGAGGGAAAGGGACAGGATCGGCCGAGATTCGCGAGGACGGGAAGCTCCTGGAAGTAAACCCGAAAGGCGTTACGAGAGAAGTCGAACGTATCCTCCAGATGGATTATGATTTGTTTCAGAGGGCGGTTTATTCAGAACAGAATGCCCTCGATTATTTCTTGCAAATACCGAAGGGGAAACGCATGCAGCAAATCGATAGCATGCTCAAGCTCGACCGCTATGAAAAGGCGAGGGAGGCTGCCGTGAAGATAAAAAATAACATTTTCAATCTAAGACAGCAGAGGCTGAGAGACATAGAGGAAATGAAAGAACGCATGTTCGATGAGAGGATAAAGAGCATTGAAAGTGAGATAAGGGAAAAGCACGAGGAAAGGGGGGCGCTTTCTAAGGAACGTGAAATGCTCGCCCAGAAAGTAATATTGATGGAGAAAAGATTTGAAAAGAAGGAAAGCATGGTCAATGAATTAAGGAGCAGGATAGCTGATACAAACGGGATGATAATATCGCTCCAGAGGGACATCAGGGAAAGGATGAAGAGGTTAAGGGAAAAGGAGGAGGCAGGAAGGAAGTTAAAGCAGCTCAAGAAATCACTTGGGGACGAACCGGAAGAGCTGCTGAAGAACATGGAAAGGGAACTTGAAAGGAAAAGGAAGGAATTCTATTCACTTGAAACCCTCAGGTCAGAGATATCCAAAAGTATGGAAGAGCTGAAAGAGGCCGGAGAGAAGTGCCCTGTCTGCGAATCGCCGATAACAAAGGAAAAAAGAGATTCGCTGATAAACCAGAGAGAAGAACACATAAAGGGCATAGAGAAGGACATGGAAAGCCTTTCGAAGGCTGTCTCGAAAAAGGAATCGGAGCTTACGAAGATTAAAGATCAAATCGAACTTTTCAGGAAGATAAAATCGGAAACAAGGGGCATCGAAGAGGACAGGAAGAGTATAAGGAAGAATGAAAGGGAAATGAAGGCCGGCAGGAAGAAAGTAGCGCAGCTGGTTGAAATGGTAAGAAAAAAGGAGGTGAAAGAGAAGGAATCTAGGAAGGAGCTTCAGGAAGCAATCGCAAAAGAAAGGGAACTGAAAACCAAACTGGAATCCATAGAGGATGTGATAAGAGAAAAGAATGAAATCCTCAAAGAGCTCAAAAAGGAAAGAGAGACGTTCCTCGGGTACGTTGAGGAGGCCAAAAAATATGAAAAAATCATCGAGACTATGGACATGTTCGTTTCCGCCCTCAGAAACACGCAGGACCAGCTGAGGGATGAATTTCTCAAAACGGTGAACTACATAATGAACGAGATATGGGGGGAGCTTTATCCGTACGGGGACTTTACGGAAATAAGGATAGTGGTCGAGAAGGATTACATCCTGCAACTGAAGGGAACGCGTGGATGGGTTAACGTTGACGCTGTTTCCGGCGGGGAGAGGTCTCTCGCTTCTCTCGCCCTCCGGATAGCCTTCTCCCTTGCATTCACTCCGAACCTGCGGTGGCTGATTCTTGACGAGCCGACGCACAACCTGGATGCAAACGCAATCGAACATTTCGGAAGCGTTCTTCGTGACAGAATGGGAAACATAATAGACCAGGTTTTCCTGATAACGCATGAAGAACGCCTGTCTGACTACATAACTGCTTCGATATACAGGCTCGAAAGAGACAAGGAAATGGATGGGGTGACGAAAGTTATTGGCGTTTGAATTAATTAAGACGGAAAGCAAAAAATTAAATTATGAGATGGGGTTTAGTCGCTCTTGGTTTTTTGTTGGTTTTGCTAGTTTCTCTGCCTCTTTTTGTGAACGCGCAAGGAACATACCATAAATTCATCCGTACGTTTGCGATTCGTGGTGGTGGGAACTCTCTCGAATCTGGAGATGAAATAGTCTTGGCGAAGTTTGATCTTGTCGATTTTAACAGATTTCACTACGATGATATAAATGGGGATACATGGAAGACTATCAAAGCAATTAATCCTGACACGGAAATATATCTCTATCAGCTGGGACGCACAGTGGGAAACGATTCTGACGGCAAACCTATAATTTATCTCAACAATCTTGGAAGATGGAATATTTCAAGAGGTCATTCCATGGGAACTTTGAACATAGATAATCCTGAGATGTTCCTGCTGGATTCTGCCGGAAACCGAATAAATGTTCCCGCATATCCGCATGAATGGCTCATGGATGTCGGTTCAACAAAATATCAGAATTATTGGCTGGAGGGAACGATACATGACATTGTGGACCAGCCTTGGACTGCCGATGGAGTTTTCGTTGATAATGTTCAGCCTCGCCGTACAGGATTAAGCTCAATACCTGTGAAATACGCGACGGACGAAGAATGGGATTCCGCAATGCATAGTTTTATTAATGCGATCACTGTCGGCCTCCACAACAAGAACCAGAAAATATGGGGCAACAGGGGGTATATGAGAACTGAGCTTGATTTTAATTCCTATGTCAATCTTGATAATCTTCCCGATCCCCCCGATGCCATGCTTGTTGAGGGGGTGTTTGCAGTTAAATGGGGCTACGGAGACGTGCAGTTTTACCCCAAGGATGACTGGAAGAGGCAGGTTGATCTTCTCTCAAAAATCCACAATTACAAGCTCTGTTACCAGAGCCATTCGGATTTGGGTGAGGATGAGGAAGGAACTGATAACTATGGAAGGCCTGTGAATTTCTGGGACGTTCTCTGGTATGCCATGTCTTCATATCATCTCGGAAAAAATGAAGTGGATAACAACAGTTATTTTGGTTTCAGCGAATCTTACAACAGACCTGTCTGGTACGACGAATTTGATTACATTGACCTCGGAAAGGCTCTTGGGAGCTATGAAGTAACCAATTACAAGGGCAACGATATTTACTGGAGGGAATTTGAAAGGGGATATGTTTACGTTAATCCCACACCAAATGACGTGTCATCAATATCCTTACCCGAGACATGCAAGCAGCTAACTCATTATAATTTCAAAAACGATCCGAACACAATCCCTGATGTTAATGAAATAAGCCTGAAGGCACACAGGGGAACAATAGTGCTGAAAACTAATCAGCCTAAAACCTATTACGTTGACGCCACGAAGGGGGATGATTCCAACGATGGGCTTTCCCCTGAGACCGCCTGGAAGACGATAGGCAAGGTGAACTCCATGAGTTTCAATCCCGGGGATTCAATTTTGTTCAAGAGAGGGGAGATTTGGAGGGAAAAACTGGTTGTTCCAAGTTCTGGTTCGCCGGGAAAACCCATCATCTTTGGGGCGTATGGGAACGGGAACAAACCAAGAATACTTGGTTCGGTAGCAAGAAATTCCCCGAGTGGCTGGACTCATGAAGGAGGGAATCTCTGGTTTGCGAGCTCAAGTGTTGAGGTTAAAAATTTGATTTTTGATAATGAGAGTTCTGAAGCTGCGATGGTTCAAGATAAGAAAGATTTAAATATTCAAGGAGAAGCTTGGTGGGATTCTAACAATAATAGAATTTATCTTTATTCAACCAGTAATCCAGCCACTTATTACCATGGGAGCACTGAATGTGCTTTAAAGCAGACCACAATCAATATTGATGATAAAGCATATATAGTCATTGATAGTCTCGATTTACGTTATGGGGGGAGTTACGCAATAAAAGCCAAGCATATATCTACTGGTTCAAACCTTACTGTAAGGAATTGTAATTTTAAATTCATTGGAAGTAATCTTTCGGGAACCCCTGGAGGGGATTTTAGTGGTAGGGCGATATTTATAGAAGATTACAACAACACCCTGATTGAAAACAATTCATTTGATCATACGTGGAGTTGTGTAGCCATGTTCTCCAAGTCAGGAGGGTACGTAGTTATTATCAGGAACAATACAATGGGGCCACATTTTCATGGATATGGTGGTAATACTGATGGTATCAATTTTAATGATGACCGTGGTGATTATAAAGGATCAATAATAGAAGGGAATGATATTTCTGGATTTTTTGATGATGGCATAGACCTCTATCATGCAAGTAATGTTATAGTGAGAAACAATATTGTTCATGACAATGCTTTGGGGGACAGAACAGGCGAGGGACATGGCATCAAGGCAGGAGGCTCAGATGATGAAGGTCATTCTGTGGGAAATCAAATATTAGGAAACCACATTTATAACATAACCCAAGGACATGGATGGGCGGTAACTACTAATAATGCTGAAAATGTAACTTTTGCGTATAACATTATTCATAATGTGAGAAGGGGGATACAGTCTGGGGCTAAAGGTATTTATGGACAAAATAATGGATGGAAAATCTATAACAACATTTTTTATGATTGTAGTAACATAGCAGTTCGTGTTGCTCCAGAGCTCAGGTGGGTGATTCAGAATAATATTTTTGACGGTGAAAGCTACGACCTTTATTGCAGTTCGGATTCTAGTATAACAGGTGGATATAATTGTTTGATGAATGATGTCTCTGTGGGTGGCTCTGGAAATTATACAGGAGGTGAGGATGACTTCTACCAGACCGATCCCCTCTTTATGAACGCTCTTGATCATGATTTTCACCTCCAACCGGATTCCCCGTGCGTCGATGCTGGTGTAGACGTTGGTCTCACACAGGACTTCGAAGGCAACCCGGTTCCCCAGGGGAACGCCCCAGACATTGGGGCGTACGAATTCGTGAGGAAAACCGCTGACCTCAACGGTGACGGTGTTGTGGACATCCAGGATTTGATCATGGTGGCAGGTGATTTTGGAAAAAAACATAATTTCAACCCGAAAGCTGACACGGACAACAACAATGAGATAGATATATATGATGTTGTATTCGTGGCAAGCAGGTTAACGTGAATTTATAAACAAAATCTTAAAATTAGATTATGAAGAAGGTTTTAATCGGGTTTGTTTTGTTTTTCACTTTCTTGCCCCCTCATGTATCTGCTGCTTTAATAGCTGACCACAACGCTGTCGCCGAATTCGACAGCATCCCCCAGTACTGGATTGAGAAAGCGAAACAGGATTTGAGGATTTCTTATGGTCACACATCCCACGGAAGCCAGATAACCTCGGGGATGCAAATGCTTGCCGGCGTAGAAACAAAATACGGTCTGCAGACGTGTGACGGGTATTCTACCAGCACCATCTATGCAGCCTGCGATGACTACAGCTCTGCACTCCCGGGCGAGACGCTGTCCCTCTGGGACAGAAGAATGAGCGGTGCGAGTGACCTCGGGAACCCTAACAGAACTGCATGGGCTGATGCGACAAGAAACCACCTGGATGGTGTGGGGAGCGACAGGAATGTGATTATCTGGTCTTGGTGCGGTCAGCACAACACCAATGAAGACAATATCAATGCCTATCTTAATCTGATGAATCAGCTTGAAGAGGAATATCCTGGTGTAGTCTTTGTTTACATGACCGGTCACCTGAACAGCGGAAGCGGACCACCTAACGGAAACACGTACCTGCGCAACCAGCAAATCCGCAATTATTGTATAAATAATAATAAAGTTCTTTTTGACTTTGCCGATATAGAGAGCTGGGACCCGGACGGGAACGATCACAGAGATGATGATGACGCATGTAACTGGTGTTCTAATTGGTGTTCTACGCACAGCTGCCCATCTTGTTCATACTGTGCGCATTCCCATTGCTTTAACTGCTACAACAAAGGCAAGGCGTTCTGGTGGCTGCTTGCAAGACTTGCCGGGTGGAACGGAAATCAAACCCAAAGCTGTTCAGGGACATGTAAATCCAATTCTTGTGGTATGTACAGCGATTGTTCGAATGCTTCCGGGCTTTGCTCCTCAGGCTTTTGCTGCTCAGGCACGTGCGCAGCATCCGCACCTGACACGTACTATGTTGACGCCACCAATGGGAATGACAACAACAGCGGATCCTCCCCAAATCAAGCATGGAAAACAATAGGAAAGGTGAATTCAATGACTTTTCAGACCGGTGATGATATCTATTTCAAACGCGGAGGAACATTCACCGATGCCACCTTGTACGTGAGACATGGCGGAACAGAACAAGACCCTGTGATTATCGGGGCTTACGGAAGCGGGCCCAAACCGGTTTTTGATTCCGGTGTTCATATAACATGCACAACAGATAACCTTGGCTACATGAGTGTTCAGGACATAAAATTCATAAACACAGGGACAGGTTCTGCCGTCGCTTTCCTTGCGAACAACCTGTCAAATGTAATCATCTCCCGTGTTGATGTTGTCAATTCATCACAGAATGCTATTTTTTTGGCGGGCGTGGATACCTACGTTGTTGAGGATTGCTACATCAAGGATGCTGCAAATAGCGGCATTGTAGTTTACGGTTCAGACCGGAGCCCGCCCATAACCAACGGGATTATCCGCAACAACGTTATTGATGGTGCATGGGGTAATGACTGCATCACTCTGCATAAATCTGACACGGGAGGATATGACATCGGGCCAAATCATTTACTGGTGAATAACACCGGCCATGATTGCGCAGAGCAGGCATTCGATATAACATCAGGGGACAACATCACCCTGGCTGGAAATGAAGGATACAACAACGGTGACAGCAGTGTTCTGGTTGGAGGCTCCAGTAACGTCTGGATTGACAGGTTCTATTCGCATGATGAAAAGCGGATGGGTATAATAATAGGCGGTGCTGACAATGTTAAGCTGACAAATTCGATTATTTACAACGCAGGTTATCACCAGTTAACAGTAGGGGGATCAACCGGCTGCACAAACTTTGAGGCCTACAACAACGCCATTGTCCACGGACCTGACAGCACGGGTTCAATAATCGACATTTCATCAAACGGCTCCCAGAACTTAACCTTCAGAAATAATATTATCACCTCCCTTCAGTACGAGCAGCCAAGCCGTTACGTCCGTTACCTTGGCGGGGTAACACCTGAAAACACCAACAGCGATTTCAGTCATAATGTATGGTGGCGGCCGGACGGAGGGAACACCGGGGACAACAGATTATGGTATGATGAGGTTTCGGGTGTTTACAGGTTCCCCGAATGGCAGGCCCGTTTCCCCCAGGACCAATTCACAGACCCAAAACTGGTCAACCCCGAAAACAGGGACCTCCATCTCCAACCGGATTCACCATGCGTAGACTCCGGTGTGGATGTTGGACTAACTTATGATTTTGAATTAAACACGCGCCCACACGGAAGTGCGCCTGATATCGGGGCGTTTGAATATATCGGGCACGGGAAGGTTGAAGGCGACATCACCGGAGACGGGAAAGTGGACATAGAGGACATGGGAAAATTGGCTGTTGACTTCGGTAAGAGTTCGGAGTTTGATCCTAGTATCGATGTCACATCCGACGGGAAAATCGATATATACGATCTTGTATTCGTGGCAAGCAGGTTTACTTAAACATATTTATTAAAAGAAATATAATATTTGAATATGGCTGATGAGGAGCTAGTTGATTACGTGACTTCTGCGATAAAATCCGGACGTGCGCCTGAAGAGATAAAATCCGAACTCCTCAAGAAGGGCTGGCAGAGGGACGAAGTCAAAAAAGCGATGGCCAAGGTTCTGGGAGAGAAATCCCCGGGAGAAAGGACGAAAAAACATTCCAGGAAACTTGTTTACCTTACCGGACTCGTGGTCATTATTTTGATCGTGGGTGTTACCTCCTACTATATTTTCTCTCTGTGGGGGGAAGAGCTATCACCAGATAAATGCGGCAACGGTGTGTGCGATGCCGGGGAAGATTATGATAGCTGCCCCTCAGACTGCCCGCAACCTTATACACAACCCACAGGACCGCAGACAGTGAGCGTGAGCCCTTCGATGCAATCTGTAGGCATGGGAGACACGGTTGCCGTTGAAATCAAGGTTTCAAACGCCAACGATTTGTACGGATTCCAGTTCGATATAGAATACGACCCAGGTGTCCTGAAATATGAGAAAATCGAAGAGGGACCTTTCCTTAGCAACAACGCTGCAGACACAAGTTATCCCATAGCTCCCGAGGTATCTTCAGGGCTCTTGGACAACATAGCCAATACTAGGCTTGGACCGGTCGGGGGCAGAAACGGCGACGGAACGCTAGAAACGATAACATTCACCGCAATAGGGAGTGGAACAAGTGACATAAAGATAACCAACGCCAAATTCCTGAATTCTAAGGTAGAGAACGTAGCAACAACCGCGGTGAATGGTAAGGTAACAGTCACGTAACCAAATGTAGTTTATATGAAAAGCAAAAACAGACACATGGTTAGAAAGTTTCTTGTTTTTTTGATAACTGTCGCTTTATCACTGCATGGTTTCTTGTCGGTGGCGCCTGCAAATGCCCAGCAAACTGTTGTTAGAATCTCGCCTTCGAGCCAGGATGTAAGCCATTATTCAGCCTCTGATATAGAAGTCACTGTTTATGTGGATGACGTAACCGATCTTTACGGGTTCCAGTTTGATGTCAGTTATGATCAGGACGTCCTGCAACTGAAACCGTCGAACAGTGTTACGGAAGGCGATTTCCTTAAGAAGGACGGAGCTGCCACATATTTCATACCTCCAAACACATCAACACCGGGTCTCATAGACAACGCAGCCTCAACAAGGCAGGCAGAAACGTCAGGCGTGAGCGGTTCAGGGACCCTAGCGCAAATACATTTCACGCCCAACCCCGACCTCACGACCCTTCCCACAACCACAACCATAGACCTTTCAGATGTAAAACTCTCGGACAGGGACAGCAACAGCATACCGGCTACCATAAACGACGGCACCGTAACCATAAGGATATGCCTCAACGGGGAAAACAAAACATGCGGAAGCTCAATAGGGGAATGCAGCCCGGGAACACAAACATGCTCCGACTATCATTGGGGTGCATGCGAAGGCGAAACAGGGCCTGTTGCAGAGGTGTGCGATAACAAAGACAACGATTGTGACGGAAACACTGACAATATACATGACACAACAGACCCGTTGACTCAGGATTGCTCTGTTCGTCATGAAGGCATATGCGCCCAGGGGGAGGAGACGTGCAGTGCGGGCGTATGGTCGGGCTGCCCTCAACCACAGCAGGAAATATGCGACAATGGAATCGACGAGGACTGTGACGGGACGGATTCCCAATGCAGGGGTGACGTAAACAATGACGGGTGCATAGATATTTCGGACCTGGCAATTGTGGCACTGGACTTTGGCAAGAAATCCGGCTTCGACAGCAGAGCGGATATAAAGAATGATGGTGAAATCGACATATACGACATAGTCACGGTGGCGAAGGATTTCGGAAGCGGGACTAGTTGCTAATTTATTAGAAAGCTCCCAAAATTAAACTATGAATAAAATTCTGACGGGACTTCTGTTCTCTCTTGTTTTGTTGCCTGTTTTTGTTAATGCACAGGATTACTACGTAGACAAAAATTCAATCAACGGGCTTTGCTCCGATTCTAATCCGGGAACATTCGAAAATCCGTGGTGCACTATAGGAAGAGCGAATGCTGTCTTGCAGACAGGGGACACGGTTTATATCATGAATGGCACATACAATGAACGGATAAATCCGGGCAATTCCGGAAGCGCGGGAAATTACATAACATACACGAAATACCCGGGACACGATCCGAATATCAACGGTGTCTCGAATCCGGTGTATATTGGGCCGAGCAATCATTATATAAAAATAAGCGGATTAAGATTCGATGGCGGCAATCAGAACGATTCCGTCATCTCCCTCTTTGTACGCGTTCATGGAGATCACTTCATCATTGAGAACTGCACATTAGCTTACGGGCAGTGGGGCGTACAGGGAGATTGGAACCGGGGCATCCAGTTCTTTTCTGGCTCCCAATACGGAATAGTCAGGGGATGTACAATACACCACATTGGTAAGCCGGCCCCGCCTGAACCCGATTTAGGGGAAGGAATCTATGTTGAAAAGGGAAGCGGTTACCATCTTATAGAAAATAACGAAGTTTACGCAGGTGGCCACAACACCATTCAGGTCTACGGAGACCACACAGTTGTAAGAAATAACAATCTGCACTGTGAGAACTGGGGGAAAGTCGCGGGTCTTTGGTCAGTAGATGATAACAATATCCGATACTGCGTGTGGGAAAATAATGATATTTATTACGGGGACAGCGTGGAAACCATGAGCAACGGTGGAACGTTTCCCAACAGCGGAATGCAGCTTGGGCAGAGGCGCGCGATAGTTAGGTTTAACCGCTTTTACAAAAATGCAGCAAATGGACTTGCTGTTTTCGGAAGCGGGGCACAGTATGCTAAGGATGCCAGAATTTACCATAATACCTTCTACGACAATGGCTTATACCGAAGTTTGAATGAAGGAGCCGGGATAAACCTGATTGAGAACAGTCCAAACCCCGACTTTACTGGCGTCGTGATGAAGAACAACATACTTTATAAGAACTATGCAGGAGGAATCTTTTACAAGCCTCCGAACGCAGACCCCGACGATCATTTTGAAGTTAACAACTGGGAGGATTCAGATGGTGACCCAAAATTTGCTGACCCGGAGAACGGCGACTTCCATCTCCAGCCAGACAGCCCCTGCGTAAATGCCGGAACATGGCTTACAACGACTACTTCGTCGGGGAGCGGAACCCAGATTCCTGTCCAGGATGCAACCTACTTCTTCGATGGATACGGGATAGTTGATGGGGATTTAATACAACTGGAAGGTCAGACCCAGACTGCCAGAATAACAAACGTGGATTACGACAACAACATTTTAACAGTGGACAGGTCTTTGGCATGGTCAGCCGATCAGGGAGTTAGTCTTCCTTACAGCGGAGAAGCCCCAGATATCGGGGCGTATGAATACGCAAGCAGCGAAGAAATTCAAGGCGACATCAGCGGGGACGGTGTTGTGGACATAGAAGACCTTTCACTGATAGCAATGGATTTCGGGAAAACCTTCGGTTTCAACCCAAAGTCTGACACGGACGGGGACGGGGAAATAAACATATATGACGTGGTTTTTGTGGCGAGTCGGTTTTCCGAAGCGATCCAAAATTGCTCAGGAACATGTTATATAATTCGCGCTGCAAGCGGGACCACTGATGACATCCAGGCCGCCGTGGACATGGCCAACGACGGAGATATAGTCCAGATTCCTGCCGGAACCTATGATTTTAATGGTACTGTAAAAATTGTTGACAAAGAAATTCATATCCGGGGGGAAGGAAAAAATAAAACAATATTGAGAAAAGTGGGGACAGGATACGAAAAAAGGCGCATGTTTGAGGTTCTCATGTATGGAAAGAAAGGGATTAGTTTTTCTGACATGACACTCGTTGATACCTTTGGGCCGCGCGAGGAATACGACCCTCTGGAATACACATCTGGAATAGGCCTTTTTTTGGGTGTATGGGGGTTTAAGATTTATAACATGGATTTCAGAGGATTCAGCAGCGGAGGGGTGTTCGCAAAGGAATACGGAGGGAGCAGCCCATCTGTAACATGGTGGAAAAATAGTGGGGTTATATACAACAACAGCTTTATTGATTGTTACATGCCCGGGCTTGGTTATGGCGTGCTTGTCTCCGGTGCGGACAAAAAAGACTGGGACGAGCCAGAAGGTTTGGGGAGTGAGTGGTTTGTGTTTATTGAGGACAACTACTTTGAAGGCTGTCGCCATGCTATTGCAGCCGGTAATGGTGCACGTTACGTGGCCAGATACAATCATATTAGGAGGAACAAGAACTCCCATGCTGTCGATGCTCATGGAAAGCCTTATGGTCCTTGGAATGACACAGGAGAACACGGGACAAGATGCTATGAAATTTACAACAATGTTATGGAAGACCCATGGCATGTTTTCTATAGAGACACAGCCGTTGGATTAAGAGGTGGAAGTGGTGTTGTTTACAACAATCTCATCAAAGATATGAACGTTGGTATAGAGCTAAGCGTTGATTCGTGCGGGGGGGATCGTTATCCGTGCCCTTACCCCGTGCCAGAACAAATACATGACGTGTACATATGGAATAATACCTTTAAGAATATGCAAAAGGACGACCTTTATGTTTTTGTTGATTGGGAATATGAACACCTAATCCAAGAAAAGAGAGATTATTTTTCGTATGCAAAACCTGATTATACTCCCTATCCCCATCCTCATCCTCTCAGGGAGTAGAACACAACCCAGTTAATTGATATATTAGAGGGGAAACCCAAATATTTAAACAGGTACCATGAAACGGGGGGTTCTCAGGGTTCTTTTAATCACTTTCGTATTTTTGATTTTCTCTTCCCTTTCCATGGCAGACATGACATGCGTTAATGACAATGACTGCGATGAGGGATATGTGTGTATGGATAGTATATGCATCCAACAAGACGGCCACGGAACTTTTTGTCCTGAAACCAAAGAACTGCGGACCAATATCTCGAGCGAATTCGGTATAATGATTTATGACAAGTGCGAGCTCGACTCGGACCAGCTGAGGGTGGTTTATAGTCTTCTGAAAAGCGTCCCCAAGAGGCTTTACAAAATTGAAAAAATAACCACAACTGGGATGGGAGAAGGCAATAAATACGATTCCTACACGCTTGTAATTCAGGACATACCGGTGGGCGAATTTTTTAAGGATAGCATACCGGACGGTATAGAGCAGCAGGCGGACAGATTTTCACTTCATTTTGTTAACCGGTTCAACAGGAACATACGTGACAAATACTATGAAGCGTCATCGACTTTAAAATACAGGGAATACCATCTCATCACAAGCGCCGGGGAGAACCACAGCAATTACCTGAGGAATGACTATCCTGACGGATACTTCTTTGCATATCCCAACAGGAGCAAGTTTTTCCCCGCGATTGCCGAGGCGTACTTCCAGGATTCCAACCTCACACTGCATCTTGCAATAAAGAAATTTTTTGAAGGATACACACACCCAATAAATCAGTTCCTTTTCTTTGCCCGCGTGTATTCCTTAAATTTGAACAGAACGGAATTTTATAATCTGGACGGGAACGGTAATATAGAAACAGAGAATGTCTCTGTGAACGCCACATTAATCGAAAACAAAAAATACATAAATTCCCTGACTTTTGAAGGATTTACGTATAAATTTTCATTGCATAGCAACGGAAGTGTCAAGAACATAACGGTGATGAAAAACATATCGACTCCTCCAGTACATGAGTGCAGGGATGGAACTCCATACGGTGAATGCTCCCAGAACGAAACATGGGGGAGACCCTGGTACTGTGACAAAGGAACGCTTGTGGAGAATTGTTCTGTGTGCGGATGCCCGGAAGGGTTTTACTGTGAAGAAAACATCTGCATAGAAATCCCGAAACAATGTGATGACGGAACCCTGTATGGCGAATGTTCGCAAACCAGACCCTACTATTGTGATAACGGGACGCTGGTTGAAAATTGTTCTGTCTGCGGATGTTACCTCTACAGTTACTGCAATGAGAGCGGCTCATGCCAGTACAACCAGACATATGAAAACCATCCCCCTGCAATGAATACCCTGCAGGATATAAATGCAACTGAAGGCGAGACCGTTGAATTTTACGTCTCAGGATACGACCCTGACCAGGATGCTGTCTCTTTTTATTCCAGTGGTCTTCCTGAAGGTGCCTCGTTCGTTAGTTATGATGTCTCTAAGATGAAATTCCACTGGGTTCCTAACTACGAGCAGGCAGGGTCTTATGAAGCGATATTCACCATCTCTGACGGGGAATTCAACACCTCGAAAAAAGTCCTTATAAATATCAGCAACGTGAACAGGAGGCCAAAAGCCAAGATTTCCTATCCTTTGAACGGACAGGAATTTTACGTCGGCGAGCTCGCCCGGTTCAGCGGGGATTACAGTGTGGATCCTGACGGAGATGAGATTGTATATGTCTGGAATCTGGGTGACGGGAACAAAATACAAGGTCCCGTGATGGTAAATCACACTTATGGAGACCCGGGGGTATATAACGTGACACTGGAGGTAAGTGACGGGGAACTTTCTGCGATGGACTCCATCAGCGTCATCATTAAATCAAAAGAAGAGCCCATACCTGACGAGGACAGAGACGGCGTGGAAAACTCCAGGGATCGCTGCCCGGGAACGCCCTATCCGGAAAAGGTTAACATGTACGGCTGCCCGCTTCCCGAATACAGGAAATTCAACAACGACCTGACGACAGATTTCTCCAAAATTGACCTGATTAACGCAACCAATGTAACAATCGGCGTTCCCCACAAGGCAAAAATAGAATTCAGAAAGAATATATTGAATTTGGTCGGGAAAAACATCGACAAGCATGTTAAAATAGAAAGGAACAGCATACAGATAGATACCGAAAACATCCCGGAGCTGAACAAATCTGCTGTCATAACATTTTACGATATCGGCATAAAAGAGCCTGTTATACTCAGGGACGGGTTGTATTGTTATGACTGCGGTGTAATCGAATCTTCAGAGGACATGATAAAATTTTCTGTACCACACTTCACACGTTACTCCCTGATGGCATGGGCATCTTATTCAGGCTACTGCGGAGACAAACTATGCTCAATATATGAGACATGCTATGACTGTAGCATTGACTGCGGTGAGTGCAAGGAAGAGATTCCGGCGCCGGGACAATGTCAGGAGCAGTGGGTTTGTGGTGCGTGGTCGGGATGTTCCGAGCTCAACCTAAAGACAAGGGAATGCAATGATGTTAATCTCTGCGGAACGACAAAAAACAAACCAAAAGAGGCGATGGAATGCAAGGAGGAGCCATTCCCTTCTCTTGGGCTTTTCGGCCTGTTTGTGGTCATCCTGCTGGCAATCTACCTTCTTGCAGGTTACCTGAAAAAGAAAGGCGAAAAGAAAGAACTTGGTAAATTCGAGATTAATGAGATCATAAGGGGCTACATATACAGGGGGTTCACCAAGGAGGATATAAAGAAGGCGCTTAAAGCGAAAGGCTACACAGAAAAGGAGATAAGGAAAATGCTGAAAGAATTCGAAAAAGAAATGTTCTAAATTTTAGGTATGCCTATGTCAGCAATGACTATTTCTCCGGAATTTTCACGGTTCAGACCCCTCTTCCTGTCGTAAAAAGTTACCGTGAGGTCAGGCATGACAGCAGAACCCATTACCTTCCCTGTGTCAGAATCTATCCCCGAGGGACAATCTATCGAAACTTTGTACCCACCCATAGAGTTGAACTTCTTTATCGCCTTCGCGTATTCATCGCTCACTATGTCTTTCAGTCCGGTTCCCAGCAGAGCGTCCACAAGAACATATGTCTTCAGTTTGGGTACCTTTTTCGTGTAGAATTTCACTGGTTTCCCTAGTGATTTAAGATTCCCCAGTATGCCGTAGTTCTTTCGCGTAACACTGCTTCTGAGAAGTTTTGGGTCTTTAACAAAGTAAACAGCCACCTTCGCTCCGTATATGAGGGCATGTCTTGCGAAAACCAGACCGTCACCCGCGTTGTTCCCTGTTCCGCAAAAAACAAGCACGTGTTTTCCCTTTAATCCGATTTTTTCGTTCAGAATCCTCGCGACATTCGCTCCTGCATTCTCCATCATTATCGACTCGTCTATACCCATTTCCTTCGCTCTCTTCTCTGTTTCGTGCATTTTTGAAATGGATATCATGGTATCTAATAGGTTTCTGTCTATTTAATTAAGATTACATAAAGCTCTTCGCGTCCTCTTTTTTCTTCTTCACTCTTTCGGAAAACTCCTTCGCAGCCTCTTCCAATGGTATTCCACGTTTCGATTCTTTGGATTTGCGCCTGCGAATCCTGACGAATACGGGAAAGTTCACGCCTTCCCCTACAATCAGTCCCGTCCCTACGCGAAGGCCGGATATCTGGTTCAGAACGTCCTTTGTTATCCCCTCGGATGAACGTCCTATATGATCCAAATCGTAGGGATTCGTAACCCTGAGGATTATGTGGGTGTTACACTGGGATAAAGCAGTCGTGGAAAGCTGGATTGGTCTCTGCGAAATCAGGCATAAAGAAGCATGGAACTTCCTCCCTTCGCGGGCGATGGTCTGTATGATTCCACGGGATATCGCATTTTCCGCTCTGGCTGTCTCCGGAACGAACTGGTGTGCCTCTTCGAGCACCAAAAGGAACGGGGGAATCTTGGAATTCCTTCTGTTATTGAAAAGTTTACGGGCGAGATGTGCAACGACCATTTGTTTTTTCCGGGAACTTATGAATGAAGAAAGATCGATGATGCTGACTTTGCCTTGGCGGGCAAGTTCTTTTGCCCCGGGGTAATCGGATGCCCCAAAAAGACCTGTTTCCTTAAGATCGTACAAAACCGATATCAAAACGTCTTTCGTTGCTGATTTCGCTTTCTCGTCCTCCTCTATCTTATTTATCAGTTCATCGATTCCGAAATGTTTCTTTTCGCCTTTCATTTCCCGGAGGAGACGGGCAAGCTCCCTGACCTGGGCAGGAGAAAGCTTCGGGAGGAATTCTGATATCTGGCGTGATGTGAGACCGGGAAGACCTATTTTTATTTCATTTCCAGGGAAGACTATTATCCTGTCCGCATAGTTTGGATCCTCTGCAAATGAAACGTATTCCCCGTGCGTATCCACTATCATCGTTGCAAGCTGGCCGTCCTCCTTCTTCCTTTTTATGAGCTCCTCAATAATGACAGAAACCAGATAGGACTTCCCGGCGCCCGAGATTGCAAGTATGGCAAGATGCTTCTGAAGCAAACGGGTAAGGTTAAGCTTAACGTTGATGTTGTGATATGGAAGCTCGCCTATTTCCAGTCCTTTGTTGTCAAGACCCAGGAATTTGGAAAGGATATCATGCTCAGGCTCGTAAACCTTTGTTCCGGGGGATGGCGGGAAACAAACCTCCTCGAACCTTTCCTCCTTTCCGTATACGCCGAGCGGAACAACATCCGCCACCAGATATTCCCAGTTACTTACGGGAAATATATCACCCATGGGTTTGCTCGATTCGTATTTTTCGACCGATTCCGGTCGCATGAAATAGCGGTTGGTTTTGAAAACGTCCGCAACTCTGCCTATCAATTTTCCTCCTTCCACAGGAAGCTCGACGAACTGTCCTCTTTTGACCATCGTGCCTTTTTTTATCACAAAAGAAAACTTCCTTGTGCATGGGCCCTCAAAAGTCGAAATTACAGTTCCAAATTCGTCCATTCCACTTATTTGTTTCTAAAATATAAAAAATTGAGTTTAAACCTTTACGCAAAATTTACCAAAATAGGCTCTCTACATGGCGATTTTTATCTACGGGGTCTTGGTGTCGCTCTCCTCCCAAACTCTCACTTTTTATGAAATTTAACAATTTATATTCTTTAGTATATATTTTATAAAATATATAATTTTAGATATTTATTAAAAAGTATTCTATTTAAAACATACATTAAAATGTATTTAAAATAAAACATTATTTTTAATGAATACATAACATTTATATTTCCTTTTGTCATAAATTAAGTATGATGAATGCAAAAGAACAAAAACCGGTACTGGAAGACCTATTTTTGAGGGAGAAACCCGCCAGGATACTCCTGGCCCTGAAGACATCGAAAATCCCGGTTTACGCCACGATCCTTTCAAAAGAGGCGGACTGCACGTATTCCCACACGATAAAGATCTTGGATGTTCTGCAGAAAATGGGGCTGGTTGTTTTTGACAAGAAAGGCAGGATCAAGGACGTGAAGCTGACGGATGACGGCTGGGATATTGCGCATAACCTGGAGGCCATGAAGAAGAAACTCATACAGGTTGAGAAGAAATCTGCCAAAAAGACCGGGAAAAGGGAAAGAGCAAAGAAATAAACCGTTTGAACCAAACCCTTATTTTTATAGCTTATTTATTCTAGACAGGGTACCTATTTCATCAAAATATGCCATAAAAAACGGTTTAATTCATGTCCGAAAATACAGAAAAACGGACAATCGATATATAGCTTTATATTTAGGTTCAGACAACTATCAAACAGGTGGTTTTTTGGTTCAAAAACTCCCAAGATTCCTCTCACTCCCCGAAGTAGAAGCAATGTTCAGGGCATCTTCAGTCAGCCAGAGAGATGTTCTGATTCTTAAATGTCTTTTCTATCTGGGACTTCGTAATTCCGAGCTCGAAAACCTCAAGATAGAAGATATTGATTTTATAAATGAACATGTGAAGATCGTCCAGGGAAAGGGTAAAAAAGACAGATATGTCCCCATATCCACACCCGTCCTCAAAAATGAACTAAAACAGTATATAGGGGATCGAAAAGAAGGGAAATTATTCTATGTTTCCGACCGACATATAAGAAGGATAGTCAAAAAATATGCAACAAAAGCAGGGATAAGAAATCCCGGAGAAGTCCATGCACATACCCTAAGACACAGCTATGCCACATTCCTGCAGAATCAAGGCGTTCCGTTGAATGTCATCCAAGAAACGCTTGGTCATAAGAATATAGAAACCACTACAATTTATGTACACTTAGGAATCGAGCGTAAAAAGCAACTTATACAGGAGGCCTTTGCCAATCAAAAAAACGCATCACTGCGACCATATTTTGAAAAATAGAGGTCAAATTTGGACCTTGGTTTAAACCTCTAAAATATAGAATTTTTTATCTATATTCTTAATTATATATTAAATAATATATTTTATTTAAAATATTTTTATAAAAATATTTTTTAGAATATATATACTAAAATATATAGTTTATTGGGAATAATTTTTTGATAAAAAGTGAGAGTTTTTAAAATTTGACCCTTCGGCGTGAGAGAGGGAGGGGGAAGCGGAGCCGGGAATAAAAAAATGGGCCTGTAGGTCTCGATTTTTGATTTTTAACCAGCCCAAAAAATGCGAATATAATTGCTAAGCAGGAAAGTGAGTGAAAGCAGGATAGTTGTAGATAGTTATATATAGCTGAGAGGGAATAATCTACTGAGGGTTGATGTGGTATGAAAATCAGCAACATGTTGTTTATTGTCATACTGATTGTGCTGATGTCATTCTCTTGGTTAATGAATATATTCGGTGACTGGTTCTGGTTTTTGAGTCTGAATTACGATCAGGTCTTCCTCAAGATGCTGTTTACGAGCGTTACGCTCGGGCTGCTTTTCGGAATTTCCTTTTTCGTATTCGCTGTAATCAATGTGAAAATCGCCAAGAGAATCGCTCTCAAAAAATCTGAGAGGAAAAAAATGAGAGTAACCGAGAAGTTTATAATCCTGCTCGCGCTGCTCTTCGCTTTTATTCTTGGTTCAGCATTCTCCAACTGGGAGGTTTTTCTCAAGTTCCTGAATCCAAGCGTTTTTGGCGTGACGGACCCTGTTTTCGGTATGGACATCGGTTTTTACGTATTCACGCTGCCTTTCTATATGCAGGTTTTTGCTTTCATGCTTTTGGCTGTCATACTCACTACCCTGATGACACTCTTCTCATATGCCGTTTACTCCAAATCATTCAGAATGGAAAAAAGAATTGAGGAAGAGGAGATTTTAGGGGTAATGGGAGGGGGCTTCGGATATACAATGAACTGGGCAAAAAGCACGGAGAAATCGAAACCTCACATCAGTTTTCTCATGGGTTTGCTCTTCTTTGTTCTGGCGTCCGGTCTTTATCTTGCCCGTTACGGTCTTCTGTTTTCAGGAACCGGAGTGGTGTTCGGAGCAGGATATACAGACATCAGTGTCATACTGCCTCTTATAAACATTCTTTCCTTCGCAGCAGTAATAGTCGGTCTGCTGTTCATGTGGAGCATGAAAAGGGGCAAATGGAAAACGCCGTGGTTTGGGGTGGCGGCACTGGCAGGCATAGCCATACTGGGAGGAATCGCAGCAGGTGCAACGCAGGCCTTCGTTGTTGCCCCGAATGAATTCAACCTCGAGCAGCCTTACATAGAAAGAAATATACAGTATACGCTTGGGGCATATAATCTCGACAGTGTCTCGGAAAAACTTTTCCCTATTTCCTACAACCTGAGCATAGACGATATCATGAAAAACAAAGACACCATAAACAACATCCGCCTCTGGGACTGGAGACCACTCATCCAGACATACAATCAGCTCCAGCTGTTCCGGACATACTATCATTTCTGGGATGTGGATATAGACAGGTATCATCTCGACGGTCAGTACAAGCAGGTTATGGTTTCTGCGAGAGAGATGGATATCCGGAACCTTCCTGAAAACGCACAGACTTGGGTAAACACCCATCTTGTATACACGCATGGGTACGGTATCGTTATGAACCCGGTGGACAGGGTTTCAAAGGAGGGGCTGCCCGAATTTTATGTGAAAGATATTCCTCCAACATCAAATTACCTGGAAATTTCAAGGCCGGAGATTTATTACGGGGAGGGAAATTCCCAGTATGTGGTTGTCAAAACAACGACTGATGAATTTGACTACCCAAGCGGCGAGCGGAATATTTACACTTCCTACCAGGGGACCGGGGGAGTTTCGCTTTCCGATATGTTCAAAAGATTTGTCTACGCCGTCAAATTCGGGTCAATTGAACTCCTTGTCTCCGGCTCCCTCACACCGGAGAGCAGAATCCTTCTCCACAGGGATATAAAGGAGAGGGTCAGCAGAATCGCGCCCTTCCTCGTATATGACAGGGACCCTTACGTGGTGGTCTCAGGGGGGAAGCTCTACTGGATAATTGATGGATACACAATAACGAATGCCTATCCTTATTCCGAACCTATTGATGTGGGGATAGTTTTAAATTACATACGAAACTCCGTGAAGGTTGTGATTGACGCCTACACCGGGGAGACGAAGTTCTATGTGATTGACACCAAAGACCCGCTTATAAAGACCTACATGAAAATCTTCCCTGACCTCTTCCTTGATTTTTCCCAGATGCCTGAGGGTCTTCGAAGTCACATCCGCTACCCTGAAGATCTTTTCCGAATCCAGGCAGAGCTGTATTCTATCTACCACATGAAAAACCCTGCCGTGTTTTACAGCAAGGAGGATGCGTGGGTCATACCTGACGAGATATACAGGGGCAGCCGCCAGGAAATGCAGCCTTATTACATAATAATGAAGCTTCCTGACGAGGAGAGCGGGGAATTCATACTGATGATTCCGTTCACGCCAAAGAACAAGGAGAACCTGATAGCATGGGTGGCCGCAAGATGCGATTTCCCTGATTACGGAAAGCTCATTGTCTACCAGTTCTCAAAGCAGGTCCTTACGTACGGGCCCATGCAGATCGAGGCGAGAATAGACCAGAACACGGAGATTTCACAAAGGATAACGCTCTGGTCACAGGCAGGTTCGTCCGTTATCCGGGGGAATACGCTGATCATACCCATAGACAAGTCCATCATATACATAGAGCCGTTGTATCTGGAGGCGACAGAAAAGGGAACACTGCCCGAACTGAAGAGGGTGATTATGGGATACGGAAACAAAATCAGCATGCAGGAGACCCTTAACGAGACAATCCTTGATATATTCGGCGCTGCAAAACCAAAACCGGCCGGGCCAATCAAGGCGCCGGAAACCGCCGAGGAGAAGCTCTCGGAAATCTCTGGGCTCTACGCAAAGGCGCAGGAAGCCCTGAAGGCAGGGGACCTGAAGGCGTACGCGGATTATATTGAGAAGATAGGGGATATACTTTCCCCATGATGTTTCTTTTAAAAAGTTTCCCACAAAAAACTAAACATGGTTTCAATAACCCTCGATAAGACCAGCACAATATACTACCACAGACACCCGGGAATACAAAAACTCCGGAAGCTCGAGGAAAAGGGCAAGGTGAAACTCTATCATTTTATAAACATGGACAAGGATCTAGAGGACATGAGCAGGCAGGAGATACGGACGTATGAAAAAATCCGTGCAAAGATTTTTGGCATGAGGGATGATATTACGATTGCGCAGCACGCGGATCTCTGCCTGCTGGCGAAACATAAAACAGCGAAAAGAGACTTCTTCCTGAGCCTTGACAAGGGTAATCTTCTGAGGGAGGAGAACAGGAAAGTTCTAGAAAAGATGGACATTCGAATCCGCGAACCAAGCAAAGCATTTCTGGATGAAATAAAGCCGATGATAAAGTAATCCGGCTAATTCTTTATTTAAATTAAGACCATTATTTAGTATTAATATGGGCCGGTAGATCAATGGTAACCCTTTTATCCAAAAGGGTTAATCGAAAACAGCAGCTGACGCTTGCTGGGTCGTTTAAGATCGCCACCTTGGCAAAAGCCTCTCTTTACGGCAGTTCACACCTGCTCAAAGAGACCCTTGGGAGAGAAATATGCAGGGAGGCTTCACAGAATGGTGGAGGCTGCGAGTTCGAATCTCGCCCGGTCCATTTCACATAAAAATTAACGGAGTGCCGCCAAATGTTGTTGCAATTTACTGAAAATATTCTGCGCGTATTAAACATGTCAATAGTCAGCATTTTGTTCCTTCTTGTTGTGGTGTGGGTAGCAGGAGAATTATCGAAAAGGGTCGGCCTGCCTCCTGTTTTAGGCGAGTTGATTGCAGGATTGATTGTAGGACCTCCCGTACTTAACCTAGTGAGTTACACAGAAGGTCTGGACATGCTCGCAAAATTGGGAATGTTCTTTTTAATGTTTTACGCCGGCCTTGAAACAGACCCGAAAAAATTGTTCAAGGCCAGCAAACCGGCCATTTTTATAGGAATCGCCGGAACTTTGTTGCCGTTTACATTAGGTTTGCTGGCAGTTATCATTTTAGGTGGAACCTTTCTTCAGGGCATATTCATAGGCGCCGCGATATCAGGAACATCCATGGTCACGAAATCCAGGATTCTGCATGATCTTAAACTCCTCAAAACTAAGTTGGGTTATACACTCATGGGTTCGGCAATGGTTGACAACCTCTTATCCTTTATCATACTATCTGTTGCCATCAAATCGGTTATGATTGGCGAGTTCACTTTATACGATGGTGTCTTTACATTAATTGAAACCAGCATGTTTTTTCTGGTTTCAATATTCATAGGGTACAAATTTTACCCTCATATAACAAAGTATATGAGAAAAACAACGAGAGGCTTTACGTTTGCTATTATTCTTGGCTTGTTTTTCGCCTTTTTTGCAGAGGTGATGAGAATACATTTTATAATTGGTGCATACCTCGCCGGGCTGATGGTCAGTGAGGAGATGACCGGCTCAAGACTTTTCAATAGAATGAAAGACAGGTTTATGGCCATTACGCAGGGATTTCTCGGACCGCTGTTCATAGTGAGTATTGCTTTCAGCGTGAATTTTTCGGCGCTGGTTGTGTCACCAATGTTGTTTATTGCAATATTGATGGCTGCGTTTTTGGGGAAGATGGGAGGAGCTTTTTCAGGTGCGTATTCAAGCGGCATAAAAAGCAAGGATTCTTTAACAATAGGTTTTGGAATGAATGACAGAGGGACAGTTGAATTGATATTGGCCATGGTAGGTCTGGAGCTCGGCGTATTAACTAATAATCATGTAACCATCTTGGTGATGATCGCTTTTTTGACAACGCTAACAGTTCCCTTTCTGCTTAAGCACAGAATGCGTAAATTAAGCGGTCATTTATTGAGAGAATAACATCTCAAACGCCTTCTTTGCGATGTTCCTGACATCAGGAGGTATGTGTTCCTGATTCAATTCCTCTAGAGAAAACCATTTGAAATCGTTGAGTTCGTGTTTGTTAAGTTTTATCTTTTCGGGGTTTTTGGATCTGCAAAGGTAAAAGAAGCAGCAATGTTCGTGATCTCCGACGTTGTGCACATTGACGTAAAATGGGACGGCGAGTTGTTTCGTGATGTTCCCCTCGTTCGGAATATCGCTCCTGTTGACTATCTCAACGTCCAGGTTCAGCTCCTCCCTGAACTCCCTTATAACGGCATCGTCCGGGGTCTCGTTCTCTTCTATGTGCCCTCCCGGAGGAATCCACATATCAAGCTTCTTGTGATGTATGAGAAGGACCCTGTTGTCGTGAATGAGATAGCCTGCAATTACGAGATCAACCTTCATAATAAAAAGAAGGTATTCCAGAGGTTTAAATTAATTCTAATTTAAGAGCCAAAAAATCCCATAATCTTTTCTATGAACCCGTTTATCGAGTCCATTATCATTTCGAAAAAATTCTTCTCCCGGAATTCGGCTGTCCCTGAGATTTTGTATGGCTCGCCACCCAGACCCTCGCATGCTATTTCAATCGGGTATTCGCCTGTGGGAAGCGAGAATTCAAACTCCCTCTCTCCGAAGATTTCACTGGCTTCTCTTGTTTGGCCGGAGATTGTAATCTTAACGTTCTTTATCCTGGATTTCTGGACATCGAGCTTAAGTATAGCTTTCCCGTCCCGTATTTCCGTGCTGTGGTAAACCTTTGGCTCCTCGTAAACCTCTACGGTCTTTGTGGAGGAGAGATTGACATCCGTGTTCTTCACCTGTATTTGGATGTCCTTGGCTCCTGGCGTGGAGAAGGAGACTGGAAGCGAAACAAAATATTTATCCTTCACGGCGAGATTTGCCATGTATTCTTTTCCTTCAACTGCCAGCGTAAGCTTCACATTCTCCTCCTCTGTTCCCATGTTGAGTATGTATGCCGTTACGTTCTTCCTCTCACCGACCTTCAGGTAGTCGGGGACAGTAAAATTTTCCAGGAATATTTTTAAATCGCTCTCTACCTTGTAGTTGAGTTTCTCGGTTTCTCCCGGACCGTATACAATGACGCTGTGATCGCCGGGTGTTTTGGGCGTAAAGGAAAATGTTATCTCCCCGTCTTTCGTGAGCACCCATTCCTCATATTCATTGTCCGCGATTATCCCTATGGTTGTTTCTTCTTGCACGCCGGACACGTCCACATATACGTTCTGCTTGTTCCCGAGTTTCAGGATGTTTGATCCCAGTCTTGCATTTATCATACCCTTCTTTCTCTCGGGGTATGTCGTGTCCACCACCACATTGACCGTCTTCAAGGCGAGAGACCTTGAATTGAGGGTAAGCGGACATGTGAATATCGCCTTTGGGAGATTCTCGCTTACGCGGAACCTCCAGGAAACTACCTTCTCTTCATGGGGTCTCAGAATAACCTTCCTCACTTTGTCATCGATTGAAACAACTTCGTAGTCCCCGGCGCAGGGCTCCAAATCCACCCTCAGAACCTTGTATTCTTCGGGTGTAAATTTCATGACAACAAGACCCTCGTCCCCCTTTCTGAACGTGTCTTGGTTTACGGAAATTTCGTAACCCTCATTTTTGTTGCTCAGAACGTACGAATCCATGTAAAGCTCTGTCTCGTCTGTGGTCCACTGTACATTTTTTATATCATATCCGTTCACCTGAACGTTGTTCTTGACCTGGTTATCCACGTGGTCTCCGAACTTTATGTGTGTCGCATCCATGTATCCAACCTCAAGCCAGAGAGGGTCGACAGGAACCCATTCGCCCAGATAGACTTCGGAATATGCGTGCCTCTCCCATCCTTTTTGACCATAGGCAAAGGCGGAAACGTATTTCGCCGGTATGCCGGCGGATCTCGCGAGAGCTATGAAGAGGGTCGTGTATTCAGCGCATACGCCTTTCTTCGCATCCAGAGCAGACAGGGCGTCCATGTTCCTCCCTGAGTAATTCATATCGTAATCAAGGTAATCGTAAACCCATGCCGCGATCTTTGCGACCTTTTCGAAATCGTCCCTTGAATCTTTCGTAAGACCTTCTGCCATGCTCCTGATTCTTGGGTCGTTGCTCTGAATGTTTTCGGTGGGTTGCAGATAGACTTTTGCCTCCGGGGGTATCACATATGATTTGGGGAGAGAGGTTTGGTGGTTGGCGCGGGAACGCACGTATCCTGAGAAATTGTAACTGAAAACGTTGCCGGGGTTTTCTTCTTCTATGTACCCAACCTCGCTTCCCAGTTCGTTCGTGTATTTGCTCACATTGATCTCGGTGTCCTGTCTTTCGTCATCCTGCGGAATCGTGAGGTTTGCTGTTACGAGCGTGGGAGTTCCGTCGATGGTTATCGTCCCGTATTCAAAAACCCTTACCCTCAGCTCACTCACCCTCGCAGGGTCTTTGATGAGGGTTTGTTCAATAGGGGTAAGGGAACACACCTGGGGGAGGATCAAGAAAAAAGACACCAAAATAATGAATAAACGCCCGCAATTCATCTCCTATCCCTTTTGCTTATCCATATCTCCTCGAATACCTTCTCCTGTCTTGCCTTGACTTTTTTCTGCTGGTCCAGGTGAACCAAAGGGATGAAGTTACTGACTATTTCATTCCTTTCCCATTTTCCGACAATGTGGGAGAATCCAACCTCCTTCTTTCGTAATCTCATGAGGACTGAATTTATCCTCACATACAGATCCTTTATCCTCTCATTTATGCTCTGCTCCCTGCTTATTGAGACACCGCTCCTGAGTCTTTTGCTTCTTTCTATCTTCCTCTTCTGCGAGTTCAGGGCCCTCCTTAGTGCCTGGACAAGTTCCGTAACCGTTACCCTTCTCACAGGCTCCCTTCTGGGAGGTATGTTTATGGGGCTTATCTCGAACTCCTCTCTCTCTTCAAGCGCTTCCAGTTCTTCCTGAAGCTCCTGCTCCTCCTTTCCAGTTACCTGTTCCTTGAAGGCGCGGAGGTAGTCCGATTTCATTTTCAGGAGAACGCAGGCAACCATTATGTACTTCGCGGGAATCCGGAAATCGAGCTCTTCTATGCCTTTCAGGTATCTTACAAATGCACGGGAAAGCTTCGCAAGGTCAAGGTCCCACGGGTTGAGACCCTCCCATGCGATAACCTCATAAATAATCTGCTCCCAGGAATATTCAGAAGTCAGAAACTGCATGATTTTCTTTTCGTCAAACATCGCGCATCTGTTTATTATTATTATGGATTCATGTTTATTAAGGTTGGCTGATCTGTGTGAAGAAATATGTTAGGTTCCGGAGCTGTTAGTAACTAATTTAAATACACGAAACCAATTTTCAAAAACCTATTTAATGGTGATATCGTGGTCAAGATAACGAAAGAGGAAGTTCTCAAGGTTTTGAGGAACGTGGTGGATCCGGAAATCGGAATAAATATTGTGGATTTGGGCTTCATTTACGGGATCGAGATTAAGGAGAAAAAAATACATATAAAAATGACCCTGACCGTCCCGAGCTGTCCCATGCACGCGATGTTTACACATGAAGTTGAGAATGCATTGAAATCGGTTTTCGAAGATGCTGATATTACCGTGGAACTGGTTTTCGACCCCCCGTGGACGCCCGACAAGATGAGCAATGAAGCGAAAAAAAAGCTCGGAATTAAGTAACGAGGTAAAAAGAATTGCAAACGGGAGAAGAAAGTACAGGCTTCTTGATATCTTTCTGGGTTATGAGGAAATTTACGAGACGGGCGAAGTGCTGAAAAAAAGATTCAGAAATTGTTTTGAAAGGGCTGTTTCCGAGGCGATGGGCACGGGAAGGAGGAGTGGGAGAATCCTTGACCTCGGGACGCCTTTCGGCATGTGCGGTGTATCGATTGCGAGGCAGAACCCGAATTTCAGGATAATCTCGCTCCAGGAGGGCAAGAAGCTGACCGAAATTTCCAGGAAGTTCGCGGATGATGAAATGGCAGAAATCAAATGGGGACTCGGGAGGCCGGAAGAAATCCCGTTCAGGAACGAGAGCTTCGATATGGTTATAAGCTCCTTTTCCATGCATAAATGG
>Ga0190360_1000064_pt1 | contig 54426 bp, 48 predicted proteins | sample 48721834_MG_FD_161271 | JGI IMG/M metagenome (GOLD analysis project Ga0190360, IMG submission 161271) | Hydrothermal vent microbial mat bacterial communities from Southern Trench, Guaymas Basin, Mexico - 4872-18-3-4_MG | ecosystem: Environmental > Aquatic > Marine > Hydrothermal vents >...
GTCAGTTACTACTGAGAAGTGCGTCATCAGGTCGCCCATTTCACCGCCTTTCCAACCTGATGGTAATGCGGTTTTCAAGAATTTAACAGTCCTCGGAAGGAGAATGCGATTGCCCTGCACTGCGGACCAAGGGCCCACGGCGGGCTGCAGCCCGGATGGTAGAATGAGTCATCATGGATCTCTTCGATCACGCCCTCAAGGATCGCATGGCGCGAGAGGCGCCTCTGGCGGCTCGCATGCGTCCTCGCACGCTGGATGAATTCGAAGGCCAGGAGGAGATCGTCGGCGAAGGGCGCCTGCTTCGCAGGGCCATTGAAGCCGACCGGCTCTTCTCATCGCTCATCCTTTGGGGCCCCCCGGGCACGGGGAAGACTACGCTGGCGATGATCATCGCCAACACCACCCGCTCTCATTTTGAAACCATTTCGGCCGTGCTTGCCGGCAAAGCCGATCTCAGAAGGGTTATCAAGGAGGCCCGCGAGCGCCGCAAGTTGCACGGCGCCCGCACCATCCTCTTCGTCGACGAGGTGCATCGCTGGAACAAGGCCCAGCAGGATGCCTTGCTCCCGCACGTTGAGGATGGCACCATCACCCTGATCGGCGCCACGACCGAGAATCCCTACTTCGAAGTCATCGGCGCGCTGGTTTCGCGTTCACGCATCTTCCAATTGCGCCCTCTGGGGGATGAGGAGATCCGCCACATCATCCAACGGGCGCTCACCGATCCCGAGCGGGGCTATGGCAAGCGCACGATCCGGTTGGACGCGGAGGCAATTGACCATCTCGTGCGCGTGGCCGGGGGCGATGCCCGCAACGCCCTCAACGCCCTCGAACTGGCGGTTGAGACCACGCCGCCTGGCCAGGACGGAGTGGTCCATATCACCCTGGATGTGGCTCAGGAATCGATTCAACGCCGGGCAGTGCTCTACGACAAAGACGGAGACGCCCACTACGACACGATCTCAGCCTTCATCAAGTCGGTGAGGGGCTCCGATCCGGATGCCGCCCTCTACTGGCTGGCCAAGATGCTGTACGCAGGCGAGGACCCGCGCTTCATCCTGCGCCGCTTGTTGATCCTGGCCTCGGAAGACATCGGTCTAGCGGACCCCATGGGTTTGGTTGTGGCGGCGTCTGCAGCCCAGGCTTTCGAATACGTCGGGCTCCCAGAAGGCGTCTACTCCTTGGTTGAGGCCACTCTCTATCTGGCCACGGCACCCAAATCCAACTCCGCCACATCCTACTTCAAGGCCTACCGGCTGCTCGAAGAGCGCGGCGCCATCGAGGTCCCCGACCATCTGAAAGACACCCACCGGGACGCCCAGGCCCTTGGACATGGCGAGGGCTACGAGTACCCCCATGCCTATCCGGGCCACCACCTCGGCCAAGGCTACTTACCCGAAGCGCTTTGGGGAACGTATTTCTACCGACCTTCAGAGGAGGGCTACGAGTCAGAAATCAAGGCACGCCTTGAGCGCTGGCGCGAGGCCCAGCGCAGAGCACTGGGTATCCAGGCCACCCAGGAAGCGCCCGAACTCAGCGAGCAAGAAATCGAAGCCATCAAGAGCAGGCACAGCGTGCGCAAGAGCCAATTCGAGTAGCAGGCAACCATGACCATCCTCCACCTCATCCGGCACGGCCATAATGAATATATCGAGAAGGGCCTGCTCGCCGGCCGTCTCCCCGGCGTTCACCTCAGTGAGCGCGGCAAGAGACAGGCGGAGAGCCTAGCAAGGGCGACCGCCCAGGTACCCCTCCGGGCAGTGTACGCCAGCCCGCTTGAGCGCACCATGGAAACCGCCCGGCCGATCGCCGAAGCCCACGGCCTGGAGGTCGCGCCGCGCCCCGAGCTGATCGAGATCGGCTATGGGACCTGGCAAGGACGCTCCTTCAAGGTCCTGCGGCGCCGCAAGCTATGGCGCACACTGCTTGCGGCCCCCTCGCTGGTGCGGTTCCCGCAGGGCGAATCATTCATGGAGGCCCAGGCGCGCGTGGTGACCGAGTTGGAAGCACTGCGCGGTCTCCATCCAGGCAAGCGAGCCACCATTGCCTGCGTGACACATGCCGATATCATCAAGCTGGCCATCGCCCACTACCTGGGCCTTCCCCTCGACCTCTTTCGCCGTCTCGTGGTTGAGCCGGGGTCCATCACTTCATTAGTGATCGAGGACGCCCAGATCCGGCTTCTACGTCTCAACGATACCCATGCAGCCAATCTGGCAGGGTCGCTTTGATATACTTCCATGAGCGCTCCAGCGGGGCGCCCCGGAACTGGATTTGCCATGGCGCTGAAACGAATTGACCTGCGACCCGCATTGCGCATCACCACCGGTGCTGTCGGCCCTCCCGGCCAGCGTGTCTTCTATCTGCAAGGCCGCTCGGAGGATATGCTCGTGACCCTGATCCTTGAGAAGCAGCAGGTTCAGTCCCTGGCCGTGGGCCTCGAGCAATTCTTGGCCGATCTTCACCGGCGCCTTCCGCAATTGCCCGAGGCTTCGGCCGAGTATGAAGAAACGGAGATGGCCCTGGAGGAGCCGCTCGATCCGCTCTTTCGCGTCGGCCATATCGGCCTGGGATACGATGAGGAGCATGATCTACTCGTCCTAGTCGCCCGCGAGATCCAGGCACCGGACGCGGATCCCTCCGAGGCCGCCGTAGTCCGTTTCTGGTGCACGCGCAGCCAGCTGCGCCGTATGTGCCATTGGGGCCTGGAAGTCGCCAGCCGGGGCCGGCCAATCTGCGGAAACTGCGGCGAACCCATCGATCCGGAGGGCCATTTCTGCCCCAAGAGCAACGGCCGCCAGCACTAAGGCTGGCCGCCTGTTCGAAGATCTCGGGAGGCGATGGGTTGACCGCCCGCACGAACCCGCTCGACCCCAGCCATCTCCCTTCGATCCTGACAACCCTGACGCAGGGTTCCCTTGAACTCATAGGGCAGGTCCTCTGGGGCTCTAACTACACCTTCCTGGCTCAAGTGGGCTTGGGGAATGAAGCGGTGCAGGCCATCTACAAGCCAGCGCGCGGGGAACGGCCGCTTTGGGATTTCCCGCACGGCACGCTTGCCCATCGCGAGGTTGCGGCCTTTCGCCTGAGCCAGGCCCTCGGCTGGGGCCTGGTCCCCCCGACCGTCCTCCGCCAAGATGCCCCAGAAGGCCCCGGCTCTCTTCAACTCTATATCCACGCCGATCCCCAGCGGCACTATTTCTCGCTCGAGGAAGCGCAGAAGCAGCGGCTTCGTCCCGTGGCGCTCTTCGATTTGCTGATCAACAACGCCGACCGGAAGGCCGGGCATCTCCTGTTCGATGCAAACGACCATCTCTGGCTGATCGACCACGGCGTGAGCTTCCACACGGAATACAAGCTGCGCACTGTGATTTGGGACTTCATTGGAGAGCGCATTCCGCCGGATCTGATCGAGGACCTACGCCGCCTTCTCCGAACCTGGGAAGAGGAGAGAGGCATCCATCGGGAGTTGGAAGGCTTGCTCTCCGAGCATGAGATCCGCGCCCTGCGGTCACGCGCCGAACGCCTCCTGCGCCTGGGAACCTACCCCGAACCCCAGCCTGGCCGACCCTACCCCTGGCCCTTGATCTAGAGCCTCGCTCGGTTGCAAAACTCGCGCTAAGATAGAAGCGCGCTGGCTTGCGCTGCCCACAGATTGTCCCGTAAGAACGACTTCGGCGCCTGTCTTACGCGGGATGCAGGACATGGTGCAGGCACAACCGAGTCCGTGCGAGATTCCCCATCCAGGAGGCGAGCAAGATGACATCTCCATACTCGGATCTCAACACTTCCCCCCGTATCCTCTTGGGGCCAGGACCCAGCATGGTCCATCCACGCGTGTTGCGGGCCATGGCCACCCCTCTTGTCGGGCACCTCGACCCGCAATTCATCCATCTGATGAACGAAGTTCAGGACCTCTTGCGGATGGTCTTCGAGGCGCCTGACGCTCTCACTTTCCCCGTCTCAGGAACCGGAAGCGCCGCCATGGAGGCCGCCCTATGCAACTTCATTGAGGAGGGCGATCCGATCTTGATCTGCGTAAATGGCTACTTCGGCGATCGCATGGTCGACATGGCCCGGCGCTACCGGGCGGATGTCGAACGGATCGAGGTGGCGTGGGGCGAGATTTTCACCGCATCGCAGATCGAAGAGGTGCTTAAGGCACGTCCGAAGAAACTCGTCGCCATCGTGCACGCCGAAACCTCCACCGGCGCATTGCAGCCGTTGGAGGAGATCGCCGAAACCGTTCACCGACACGGTGCCCTCTTGCTCGTCGATACCGTTACTTCGCTCGGCGGCCTGCCGGTGCGCATGCAGGAGGTCGGAATCGACATCGCCTACAGTGGTTCCCAGAAATGCCTCAGCGCCCCGCCCGGCCTCGGCCCACTCGCGCTCTCGCCTCGGGCAGTCGAGGTTCTCCAATCGCGCAAGAGCAAAGTCCCCAACTGGTATCTCGACCTCACGATGGTCTTGAAATACTGGGGGCCGGAGCGGACTTACCATCACACCGCTCCCATCAGCATGAATTTCGCCCTGCGTGAGGCGCTGCGCCTGATTGCGGAGGAGGGCCTGCAGGCGAGGTTCGAGCGCCACCGCCGCAACGCCGAGCTTCTCTGGGAAGGTCTGGCCGAGCTTGACCTGCCTCCCTTCATCCCCCTGGACCGCCGCCTGCCCACGCTCACGACGGTCTCGATCCCGGAGGGCTTAGACGAAGCCAGCGTACGCCAGCGGCTGCTGAACGATTTCAATCTGGAAATTGCCGGGGGGCTCGGCACACTGAAAGGCCGCGTTTGGCGCATCGGTCTGATGGGGCACTCAAGCCGGGCGGAGAATGTGGTCATGCTGCTTGGGGCTTTAGCGCGGATACTTCATTGACCCGCGGCCGGACCAGGACCGCGAACAGGGCTCATCCATGATCCCTCGCACCTTGCCCGAGACGAACCCCGAGTTTCGCGCCGAGCTATCTCAGGCGCTGGCGGATGTGCGTTTCGATCGCTTGACCCGTCTGCTCTACAGCACCGATGCCAGCATCTACCAGATGGTCCCCTTTGGGGTGGCCTGTCCTCGGGATGCGGACGAAGTCATCGCGGCGGTCGAGATCTGCTGCCGCCATGGCGTTCCGATCCTGCCTCGCGGTGCGGGAAGCAGCTTGGCCGGCCAGAGTGTGGGACACGCCCTTGTGCTTGACTTCTCGCGCTATATGGATGCGCTTCTGGATCTCGACCCGGAGGCCCGCCAGGTCGAGGTGCAGCCCGGCATGGTGCTGGGACGCCTGAACCGTCGGCTTGCTCCTTACGGCTTGATATATGGGCCTGACCCTGCCAGCGCCGACCGCGCCACCATGGGCGGTGTGCTGGGTAACAACTCGACGGGAGCCCATTCCATCTTGTATGGTATGACGGCCGACCATGTGCTCGAAACCGAGGTGATCCTGGCCGATGGAAGCCGGACGCGCTTCGCGCCCCTCGAGGCCGAGCGCTGGTCTGACCGAGCCGGCCATCAAAGCCTGGAAGCACGCATCTACGAGCGCCTGCCTTGCCTCCTCCAGGAATATGCCGGCCCGATCTCCGAACGCTATCCACGCACTTTCCGGCACGTGGCCGGCTACAACCTGAACCTCTTGGCCGGAGATGCAGCCCCCAACCTGTCCAGGCTCCTCGTAGGCTCGGAGGGCACTCTGGCAATCGTCACCGCCATGCGTCTCAACCTGGTTCCCCGACCCAAGGAAACGTACCTTGCGCTGGTCCATTACGGCGAGTTGCGGGCGGCGATGGAGACGGTTCCTGAGCTCCTGGAGACCCGGCCTGCGGCCGTGGAAGTCCTCGACCGGATGCTGCTTGATCTCACCCGCGAGAAGCCGGAGTACCGGTCTCTGCTCTCTTTCGTCCAAGGTAGCCCGGAGGTGGTTCTGCTCGTGGAGTATATGGGGGAGTCCGCGGCCGAGGCCCAGGCGGGTATCGGGCGGCTCCAATCCAGACTCCAAAGGATGAGGCACCACGAAGCTGTCCTCGTGCTGCGCCGCGCCGAGGATCAGGCGCGTGTATGGCACGCCCGCAAAGTTGGGCTGGGCATCCTCATGAGCATTCCTGGCGACGCCAAACCGATCCCCTTTATCGAAGATGCCGCGGTCCCGGTGGAGCATTTGGCCGCATATGTAATGGAGATGCTCAGCTACGCGCAAGAGATCGGAGTCGAGCGCGTGGCCATGTATGCCCATGCCAGTGCAGGCTGCATCCATATACGACCCGTCATCAATCTCAAGCGCCTCGAGGGCATCCGGCAAATGCGGCTGCTTGCCGAGCGCTCACTGGAGCTGGCGCTCCGGTACAGCGGCACCACCAGCGGCGAGCACGGTGAGGGGCTGGCGCGAGGTGAATTCTCCGAACGCCTCTTCGGGCCCGAGCTCACCCAGGCCTTTCGCCAAGTGAAGCGACTCTTCGATCCCGAAAGACTCCTCAACCCAGGCAAGGTGGTGAACACGCCCAAGATGGACGACGAGCGCCTGCTGCGCTTCGGAAGCGACTACCAGACGCCCTACGCCTTCTCCCAGACGACGCTCCACTTCAGCCGCGAAGGCGGGTTCGCGGCCGCGGTTGAGATGTGCAATGGTGCGGGAGTCTGTCGCAAACTGAACGATGGCGTGATGTGCCCCTCATTCCAGGCGACCCGCGAAGAAGCATACAGCACTCGTGGCCGGGCCAATACGCTGCGCGCCGCGATGATGGGATTGCTGGGGCCAGATGGCATGGCCTCCGAGGATCTCAAGCAGGTGCTGGACCTCTGCCTCGCCTGTCAAGCCTGTAAGAGTGAGTGCCCCTCCGCCGTCGACATGGCCAAGCTTAAAGCCGAATTCCTGCACCACTACCAGCAGGAACATGGCGTGCCCTTGCGCTCGCGGCTCTTCGCCAACATCGCTCGCCTGAATCGCCTGGGGCAGCCAATCGCTCCGCTGGCGAATGCTCTCCTGCGAGGGCCAGGCCGCCCAATGCTGACTGCCCTGGGTGTGCACCCCGACCGGCAACTCCCCGCCCTCGCACCTGAACCGTTCAGCCTTTGGTTCCAGCGCCACAGGCAGGCGAGTCCCACCCGACCCCGTTCGGCAGCCCGGCAGGTGGTCTTCTTCCACGACACTTTCACCGAGCATAACCACCCCGAGATCGGCAAGGCTGCGATCCGGTTGCTCGAGGCGGCAGGGGTCGAGCCCATTCTCCTGCGGGACAAGGCCTGCTGTGGCCGTCCGGCAGTCTCGAAGGGCCTGCTGGACCAAGCCCGGGAGCTTGCCGCATACAACCTGCGGTTGCTGGCGCCCTACGCCCGCGAGCGGATTCCCATCGTCGGCTGTGAGCCAAGCTGTCTGACGATGCTGGTCGATGAGTACCGAGAGTTCTTCCCCGGCGACCTAGCCGAGCAGGTCGCATCGCAGGTCCTGCCTCTGGAAAGCTTTCTCTGGCAACAGGTTCAATCGGGCGAAATCACGCTTCCGTTTCAAGCCCGTCCGATGAAGCTCCTCTATCACGGGCATTGCCAGCAGAAGGCCACTTTCGGGACAGAGGATACCCTCGCCCTGCTGGGGCTGATCCCAGGCTGTGAGGTCGAGAGCATAGAAGCTGGCTGCTGCGGCATGGCGGGGTCCTTTGGGTACGAGAGCGAGCACTACGAGCTTTCGATCCAAATCGCCGAGCTTTCACTCGCGCCCGCCATTCGCGCCGCTCCTGCAGAGGCCGTCATCTGCGCCTCTGGCACCTCATGCCGGGAGCAGATCGCCCATGTTACCGGCCGGCAAGCCCTCCACCCTCTGGAGGTGCTTACCCAGGCGCTCTCGCCTGCATAGGTGCAAGGGGGGACACAAATTGGCCGCCGCAAGGATATAATCCACGAAGCCCTGCCGGAGATACCTCTGTGGAACCTTACCCGATCGCACTGCTTGGCTTCGGCAACGTGGGCCGCGCCTTCGCCAGGCTGCTGCTTGAGAAGCGCCCTGAGCTCCAGCAACGGTATGGCCTGGATGTGCGCGTGGTTGGCATCATGACTGCCCGGCATGGCGCGGCCATCGACTCGGGCGGAATCGACCTGGAGAAGGCCTGCCACCTCGCGGAACATGGGGGCAGCCTTGGCGAACTCTCTCGCCAATCCCAACCAAAGGACAATCTTGCCTTCATCCAGTCTTGTGGGGCGCAGGCGCTTTTTGAGAACACGCCCGTCGACTACGCCAGCGGCCAGCCAGCCGTCACGCACCTTCAGACCGCACTCGAAACTGGCATGCATGCCATCACTGCCAACAAAGGCCCTGTGGTCCACGCCTATCGCCGGCTGCGCGAGCTGGCGGCCCGTCACAGGTTACGATTCCTCTTCGAAGCAACGGTCATGGATGGCGCGCCCGTCTTCTCCCTTTGGCGCGAGACTCTGCCGGCCGCTCAGTTGAGCGCCTTCCGGGGCATCCTAAACTCCACCACCAACCTGATCCTCAGCCTGATGGAGGATGGCCTGAGCTTTGAAGAGGCACTCGGCCAGGCTCAAGCCACGGGCATCGCCGAGACAGATCCCTCCGGGGATCTCGAAGGGTGGGACGCGGCCGTGAAAGTCGCCGCCCTGACTACGGTCCTCATGGATCAACCCCTGGATCCATCCCGGATCCAGCGGCAAGGCATCACAGAGCTCACCCGGGAAGACCTCTCCAGAGCGCGCCAGCAGGGCGCGAGGTGGAAACTGCTGTGCCGGGCCGAGCGAACTTCGGAAGGGATCCAGGCCTCCGTCCGGCCGGCCTTGGTCTACGCGAATGATCCGCTATACCATGTGAGCGGGACTTCCTCCGCCATCACCTTTCAGAGCGATGTGCTCGGCGATCTCACCTTGCTCGAGATTGACCCGGGGCCGGAGACGACCGCATACGGCCTGCTGGCTGACTTCTTGCGCGCCGCACGCCCGGAGCGCTTCACTGCCTGAAAGCTACTGCATGCAGGGCCGCAGGATAGCCCGACCGCTTCAAGAGCATTCGGAGTGAAGGCTGCATACGCTAGGAAAGAAGCGACAGCATGGAGCACAACCCCTTCACCGCCCTGCTGCTCATCTCGCCTTGGCGCTGATCATGCCCATCTTCTTTATCATGGCGGGCACGGATCTCAATCTGTGGGCGTTGCGGAAGATCCGCTTACGGGGCGATGCGCTCATACTCTGCCTTCATTGGGACGGTGAGACGGTCGTCCCCCATGCCGACCACATCCTCGAGCTTGGCGACCGCCTCGGGCTCATAGGAAGCCCTCTAGCGCTGGAACAGGCCGAGGCGCTCCTTTTGGCAGGATAGGGGCAAGCCGCGCTGCTTGGGTGTGGTCGCAGCGGGGATTTAAGCGACACTGTTGAGAGGAGGGGTGCAATGCCAACCAGCATTCAAGCTTTGATCATCGACCTGGGGGGAGTCATCCTGCGGACGGAAGACCCCAAGCCTCGCGAGCGCTGGGAGCAGCGCCTGGGACTCCCGGAAGGTGCGCTTCACGACCTCGTCTTCGGGAGCGAGGCCAGCCTTCAGGCAACCCTGGGCAAAGCCACCGCGGAGGCCATCTGGCAGAGCGTGGCCGATCGTTTGAGCCTCTCCGACGAAGACCTGGAAGTGCTTAAGAACGATTTCTGGGCCGGCGACCGGATCGACGATCAATTGATTGCCCGCCTGCGCACCCTGAGGCAGGGATACCAGACCGCCCTGCTATCGAATGCCTGGCCGTCAACCCGCACGGCGCTCGAAAATCATTGGGGCATCGCGGACGCCTTTGATCTCATTGTGTTATCGGCAGAGCTTGGCCTGGCCAAACCCGATCCCCGGATCTTTCAGATGACGCTTTCTCAGCTGGGCTCGCCGCCTGAACGAGCGCTGTTTATCGACGACATGGCTCGCAACATCGAGGCCGCCCGCAAGCTGGGAATGCAGACCCTGCACTTCCGGGAACCCGAGAAAGCTTATCGGCGCCTCGATGCCTTGCTCGCCGGTCGGACCTGATCCGCGCTCATGGAGACAGATCGGCTATCCTGATGACAGACGCCATCCTGACCGGATTGCTTTTTTCCGACCTTCATGCCAAAATGGCGACCCTCGCCAGCCGAACCGCATGCATATGACGGTCATCGATCACAGCCTCAAGGGGGATTGACCCAAGCGACACCATGGACAAGCCAACGATACGATCACTACTTACCAAGGACCTGATTCTCTTCCTCGTCGGATTGACATTCGCGGAAGCTACCCGGGCCATGACCACTGTGCAGATCCCCGTCTTTCTGCGCGAGATCGGCGCCTCGGTCGGGGAAGTCGGGCTTTTCTTCACCATTTCGATGATCCTGCCCATTGTTCTGCGGGTCTGGGGAGGCTGGTTCTCGGATGTCACCGGCCGGTTGCGGACGATCTGGCTGGGAAGTCTGGCCGGCGTGCTGGCCTACATCCCCTATGCGCTGGCGCACCGCTGGGAAATCGCCCTGCTGGGCCCGGCGCTTCTCGCCATCGCCACAGCGCTCATCTACCCCTCCTACCAGAGCTACATCGCCGACACTATCCCTGAAAGCGCACGTGGCCGCGTATATGGCATGGGTCGGACATTTCTTAATGTGGCCTGGATCCTCGCGCCACCGGCCGGCGGCTACCTGGCGGAGCATTTTGGCACCCGATCGATGTTCCTAACTGCTTTTCTGCTCTATCTCATAGCCTCCATCATCTTCTTCTTTCTGCACCGGCGATCGGCCGCGCCCGACTCGGGCGCATCCCCCAGGAAAGCCAACTGGAGCTCGCTCTCGAAGTCTTTCCGCGAGATCATGCCCATCGCCTTCGCCGGCGGCTTGTTGACCTGGATCCTCGTCGCGGAGGGGATCAAGGAATTCTCGCTGAGGCTTTCCTTTGACCTGATGCCGGTATACCTGAGCGATATCGCCGGCATCAGCAAGCAAGGTATCGGCTGGATGGATGGCCTGCATGGAATTGCCTGGGTGCTGGCCAGCCCCATCGGCGGCTGGTTCTCTGACCGCACCAGTGAGCGCCATGGTTTTACCTTCGGACTGATCCTCACGCTCTCCATGCCCCTCATCTTCGCCCTCTCCGCAGGCTTCTGGGGTTTCGCTCTCTCGTGGATCTTGTTAGGCATCGGGGGCGCATTCCTTGATCCGGCCTACAATGCGTTGGTGGCACGCGGCACGCCCTCGCACCTGCGGGGCATAGCCTACGCGCTTATCGCCACGCTGGTCGGCATCATTGCCCTACCTTCGCCATGGATTGGTAGCCGCATGTGGGAGGCCCTCGGCCCGCAGATACCCTTCTTCTTCAGCTTCGGCCTGGGCAGCCTGGCTCTCCTCCCAGCCTGGTTCCGGCTCAGGATCAAGCAGACCGAGAGCGGACCTTTGCCCGCAGCGGCGGGGACGGGCGGGGATCCCTTGAGAACAGAGTAGGGCCCGGCCAGAAGGACTGTTCGCGGGTTGCACTCTGAACTCCATCAACCGAATTCGAACTAAAAGGGGCGAGCCCCCTGCCATCCGCCGGGCGGCCGGCACTGCCGCTCTTGCCGGAGGGGTCCCGCCGGTTGTGCCGCAGCGAAAGGGCGTTCCTCCAGTCGGTCGGCGCTTTCCTCCGAACCTACCTCGTAGAGGGAGATCCGGGGGATTTGCCGGAGGTTGCCGCGGCCCTTTGGGACTTGCAGCCCATTGGTGGCCTGGGGCTCTTGATACTTCCACTTTAATACCCCCATAGGAGGCGAGTCAATCAGCGTTCGGCTTAAAAAATTCGGCCCCGAAGTGAGTGCAGATCCAGAATTGGGCTATAATCGCAGCACTCGCCGACGGAAGGGGCAGCCGCCTCCTAGGCAATCCCATCTCGAACCTTTAGCCAACCTTCCCCGGTCTTCCTGTACTGGAGCAGCTCGCGATGACCCAACGAGTTAAGCTGATCTTTAACCCCCATGCCGACCGGGGCAGATCCTGGGAATTGGCATCCTCGCTTCAGCCCATCCTTAAGCGCTGGGGCGGCGCCTCCTGGTCGGCCACCGAATATCCGACCCATGCTACCGAGTTGGCCGAAGCGGCCGGCCGTGAGGGCTACGAGATCGTCGCCGCGCTCGGGGGCGACGGAACCGTCCACGAGGTGATCAACGGCCTCATGCGCATCCCGAAGAAACAGCGCCCAGCCTTGGCCGCAGTGCCGATCGGCTCGGGTAATGATTTCTGTTCCAATGTGGGCATACCACGAGAGATCGAGCGTGCGATGGAGCAGGTATTCAACGGCGAGCCCCGTCCGATCGATCTCGCCGAAGTGCGCGATGGCTCCGGCCGCATCGAATATTGGGACAACACGTTGGGCATCGGCTTCGATGCCTCCGTCACAATCCACTCCTATCAGATTACCCGCCTGCAGGGGTTCACCATGTACTTGTGGGCCGTGATTCAAACCATTATCCGCAATCATGACGCGCCAAAGATGGTGATCCGGACCGACGAGGAGGAGTTCGAACAAGAGGTGCTGATGTTCGTGGCCTGCAACGGGCCTCGGGAAGGCGGCGGCTTCCACGTCGCGCCCGATGCCGTTCCCGACGACGGGTTGCTGCACTACGCCATGATCCAACGCGTGTCGCGTCCCATGATGTTCCGATTGATCCCCGAGGTGATGAACGGAACCCACGGACGCTTTCCCGCCGTGCGTATGGGCCAATTCAAGGAGTTGCACTTAACTTCCGAGCGCCCGGTGACGGTGCACACCGATGGGGAAATCTTTGCTGGATTCTCCTCCGACGTCACCGAACTCGACATCCGCGTGCTTCCAGGCGAGATTAGCCTCATCGCCTAGGGAGAAAGCCCAGAGGAGTCCACCCGGCCTCGCCCCTTGCCATGCGAACGCTTGCCGAATGTCTCCGGGACCGGGATGCGGGTTTTCTGCAGATCGTGGCAGAGCTTTGGGGCATCGATCTTCCTTCCGGCCCCGCCAATCAGGCCGCATCGGCCTTGGCAGGAATGCTGAGCCAGTCTCTATGGCTCGAGGAGTGCATCTCGTCGCTCCCTGCGCAGGCCAGGGAAGCGCTCGATCATCTGCTTCAGCAGGGCGGTCGGACGCCCATGGCGGACTTTGAGCGCCGTTACGGCCCGCTGCGGGCCATGGGTCCTGGCAAGCGGGACCGCCAGAAACCGTGGCGCAACCCGGCATCTGCCACCGAGGCGCTCTGGTACCGGGCCTTGATTGATCGCGCCTTCTTCGACACGCCAAAGGGCCCTCAGGAATTTGCCTATATCCCCGAAGACCTGCATGCCGCATTGCAACCGCATACCACCTCCCCCAAGGCCCCTCTCGGCCAAGCATGCCCCCCACCGGCCCGTCCAGCCCTGGCAGATAGCCGCATCGTGGACGATGCCACCACACTGCTCGCTGCCTTGCGGGCCCGCCCCGCAGCGCAGGAAAGCCTCCCCCCTGAGCGCATGGCGGCGCTGCGATCTCATCTCCACCATCCTGAAGCGCTGGATATGCTGCTGGCCTTGCTTCTGGAAGCTCGGATGCTCCAGCCAAAGCCGCTCAAGCCGGCTCCCGAGGCGGCGGCCGCGTTCCTAGAAGCGCCAGATGGCCAAGCGCTCGCGGGCCTCCTGAGAAGCTGGCTGGGATCCCGGCGATGGAATGACATGGCCGCAGTGCCTCATTTGCGACCAGGCGGGTCGAAGTGGCCGAACGATCCGCTTCTTTCGCGCCAGGCTGCGTTGGCGTTGCTGGAAACCATTCCGCCCGGTGAATGGTGGAACCTAGAAAGCTTCATTGCAGAGGTTAAGGCGCGGGAGCCCTCCTTCCAGCGCCCCGGGGGAGATTTCGAATCCTGGTATCTGCAGGATGCCGAGGGTGCATTCTTACGCGGCTTTGAACACTGGGATGAGGTCGAGGGCGCATTCCTGCGTTACCTCATTCAAGGCCCACTGCATTGGCTGGGCGCGGCTGACATCGGTCGTACGACTGAACAGGAACCCATCACGGCATTCCGGCTGGCATCACCCTGGCAGGTGTTGATTTCGCCCGAGGCCAAGATTGATCTCGAGCCGCGGCGTGGGCAGGTGACCCTGCGCGCCGATGGGAGCCTGCGGGTGTCCTATGATGCCCCACGAGTTCTGCGCTACCAGCTTGCACGCATCAGCGACTGGGAGCCTCGCGACCGAGAGGGACTCTGCTATCGCCTGACACCGGCCTCTCTCCATCGAGCCTCGGATCAGGGACTCCGAGAGTACCATATTCTGCGGATTCTGGAGGAGGCGGGCGCTGGAGCCCTGCCGCCCTCACTCAAGCAGGCCATTTCTCGCTGGCACTCCGCAGGGGTGGAAGCCCGCCTCGAGCGAAGCCTACTGCTGCGTGTCAAAGAGCCTTCGGCATTGACGATGCTCCAATCCCATCCTTCTACCCGTCGCTACCTGGGAGAAGCCCTCGGGCCGACTACCATTGCCATCCAGGAAAAGAATTGGCCGCAGCTTCGAGATGCCGCGGCTCGCCTCGGTTTGCTGATAGATCCCCCCTCCAATGATTCGGAGGGGATTCCCTAGCACGCGTCTACCCTCGCCCCTCGAATTCGAGGCCTGGGAAGACACCCTTTAGCCGTGGGCGGCCACGGCTCTCTCGATGGCTCCCTCCAGTTCTTCCACCGTGACCGGCTTGAACACGAAGGCATCTGCACCCAGCTTCATGGCCTCATCCACCTGCAAATCGGTCGTCTCCGATGAGAGCATCACAATGGGAACATCCCGGGTTTCCTGGCGCCTGCGCACGAACTCCAGCAAGTCGATGCCGCTGACTTCGGGCATGTTGATATCCAGGATCATCACATCTGGCCGGCCGCCGGCCATCAATTGCCTCGCCGCGCTGCGCGCATCGCGATAGATAACCGCCTCGCAATCCAGCAGTTGAAGCATCAGTTTCACGGCATGGCTCATCTCATCATCGTCATCGACAATCCAGACCGCTCGCATGCTCAGCCTCCGTGCTCGCCCAGAGTTTCCTTGATGCGCAGTGCGAGATTCTCGCTGATTCCAGGTAAGGCGGCGATATCCTCTACCCGGGCCTGGCTGATGGCCTCCAAGCTTCCAAAGTGCTGCAAAAGCGCTTTCCGCCGTGCCGGGCCAACCCCCTTCACCTGATCCAACCGGGATGCCAAGCCGGTCCGCCGGCGCTGGCGCTGGTGCTGCTGAAGCGCAAAGCGATGGGCCTCATCCCGGATGCGTTGCACCAAGTATAACCCCTCCGAGCGGCGCGGCAGCCCAAGCGGCGCCGCGCGCCCGGGGAGAAAAAGCTCCTCATGCGATTTGGCCAGACCGACCGCCAGCACCCGCTCACCCAACCCATATCTTTTCAGCACCTCCAGGGCCCTTCCAAGCTGGCCGCGCCCACCATCGACGATCAGCAAGTCTGGCAAGGCGCCGAAGGCCCGGTCCAGCTTCCCTCCAGGCTTCTTCGCCTCCTCCATGGCAATCTCCCAGCGCCGGAAGCGTCGATGCAACACCTCCTCCATGCTTGCGAAGTCATCCTGGCCTTCCACGCTGCGGATCGTGAAGCGGCGATAGAGGGCCTTGCTTGCGGCTCCTTGTTCGAAGACCACCATGGAGCCTGCAGCCGCCGTGCCCTGCAGATTGGAGATATCGTAGCATTCAATGCGATTGGGGGGTTCTTTGAGCTCCAGCGCTTTCTGCAGCTCAGCCAGCGCCTGGACGTGCTTGCTGCGGTCGGCCTTCCATTGCGCCCGCAGAGATGCCAGTGTCTCAGCCGCGTTCTCGGCCGCCATGCGCACCAGGGCCCGCTTCGGCCCCCGTCGAGGGACCACCAGCTTGACCTTCTTGCCGCCTCGCCGACGCTCGAGCCAGGATTCGATGATCCTGGCCTCCTGCACCTCGATCGGCAGCAGCAGCCGCGGCGGGACGGTCGTGGCCTCGGCATAGAACTGCTTCACGAAGGCCTCAACCAATTCTCGATCACCCGCCTCGTGGGCCCCGTCCAACACGAAATATTCGCGCCCGATCAACCTCCCGCCCCGAATGAAGAAGACCTGCACACAGGCGCTCTCGTCATCGCGTGCGAAGGCGATGACATCCGAATCCACTCGATCCTGAGAGACAATCTTCTGGCCTTCGACCACCTTCTCGATAGCCAAGATTTGGTCCCGCAGGGCCGCAGCACGCTCAAACTCCAGCGCCTGCGAAGCCCGTGTCATCTCTTCCTTCAGCCGGTCCAGGATGGGCTCCGTGCGGCCCTGCAGGAACCGGCAAAGATCCTCGATCATGGCTCGATAGGCCTCGCGGCTGACCTTGCCGATGCAAGGCGCAAGGCAAAGACAGATGTCGTAGTAGAGGCAGGCCCGGGGATCTTCCCCCGTGATGACGCGGCTGCAAGTGAGGTAGGGGAAGATCTTGCGCAGCACATCCAGCGTCCGGTGAACGGCCCATACGCTGGTGTATGGGCCGAAATAGCGCGAGCCGTCCTGCCGCATCCGGCGCGTTACCGTCACCTTGGGGAAAGGATCCTGCCAGTGAACCTTGATGTAAGGATAGCGCTTGTCATCCTTTAGGCGAACATTGTATTTGGGGCGGTGTTGCTTGATTAAGTTCATCTCGAGGATGAGCGCCTCGAGTTCAGACCCCACCACGATCCACTCGATATCCGCCACCTTAGAGACCATCTCCTGCATGCGGGGAGTATGGGCAGCGGATTCATGGAAGTAGGAGCGCACCCGGTTTCGCAGATGGACTGCCTTGCCGACGTAGAGCACTCTGCCCTCGGCGTCCTTCATTAGATAGCAGCCGGGCTTTGCTGGGATGCCCTTGATGGTCGGGATGAGATGTTCAGGCACGGCCATGGCGATGGGATTCTAGCATACGCGTCCGACAGCCGGCCTGTATGCCAGGCAATCCAATCCGGGGTTCCCAGTTTGCGGAAACATGGCAGTATAATCAACCAACTATGCACAGCGCTCTCCGATGTTTCTCGGCCATCTGGATGGCCGTCTTACTGATCACCTCCTGCTCCCTGCCGGCTCCCGCAAGCCAGTCGGCGGGAACGCCGACGGTCCCCGCCCAACCGCCCACACCCACGCCTACATCACTCCCTCCGCTCGGCCCATTTGCGAAGGACCTGCTCCTCTGGGTAGCACCTGCCTTCGCGCCCGACCCTGAGACTCCCGCTGGCGCCCTATTGGCGGACCGGCTGAAGGCCTTCGAGGAGCAAACGCCAGGAGTGAAGATTGAGGTGCGCGTCAAGAGTCGGGAGGGCCGGGGTGGTTTGACCGAATCGGTTCTAACCGCCGCCGTCGCCGCGCCTGAGGCGCTTCCCGATCTCATCACGCTGGACCCGGAAGGCCTGCATGCCGCGGCGAATCACGGCTTGCTTATCTCGCTGGAGACCTCCATCCCTGCTCCTGAAGCAGATGGCTGGTATGAGTACGCGCTCGCATCCACCACAATCGAAGGGGAATACCTCGCCATAACCTTCGCCGGGCAGACTGAGGTCTTTGCCTACCGAAAAGATCTATTTGAGGCTCCGCCCCGGCGATGGGAAGATCTGCTTTCGGCCGGCAATGCCTTCGTCATACCGGCAGGTGACCCGCAGGCACGTTTCACCCTGGCTCAATACCTGGCACTCGGCGGCAAGCTCACAGATGAGGCTGGCGAACCCATGCTACAGCCGGACACTTTGGCCAAGGTGCTCGATTTCTATCGCACCTCGCTCGATGCCGGCCTGCTCCCGATTACCGTCGAAAGGTGGTCAAGTCCCCAGCAGACTTGGGAAGAATTGCTGGCAAATCGCACCACCGCTGCCGTGGCCCCCCTCGAGAGTTTCCTCCAGGCCCATGATCCTGCGCGACACGCCGCCACGGCCTGGCCTGCCGGATCTGAGAATCCCATCTCCCTCGCCGAACCATGGTCATGGTCGATCTTGAGCATGTCACCAGAGAAGGAAGTCCTCAGCGGCCAGTTGCTGGAATGGCTGATGGATCCGGCCTTTCTCGGCCCATGGACCCACGCCCTGGGGATGCTTCCGCCCAATAGCGCAACCTTGGCGGCTTGGCCCGAAGGGCCCGCATTGGCCTTAACCAGCGGACTGGTAACTGCTGCGCGCGTCATGCCCAGGCTGGATGTGCGCTCAACCGTCGGACCTACCCTTCAAGCCGCCATCTCGGCCGTGCTTAACGGGTCGAACACACCAGCTGGCGCAGCACAGCAGGCTGCAGATAGCCTGCAATTGCCCTAGCCACGACTTATGCGAGCCATGCCCCGGCCACGCTTCCGTGACCACCGACGCCATTTCGAGCGACTCATAGCCGCCGCACTGATGGCCGTGGATCCCTACCAGGCGGTCACAAGGGCGCTTATGGTTGAAGGCCACCAGCTCATCATCGGGGATTTTCAATTCTGCCTCGCACCCGACTCGAGAATATGGATCGTCGCCTTTGGAAAGGCCTCCGCTCCCATGTCGCGGGCGGCATCGGACGTGCTGAAAGGTTTTCAGACGAGGGGTGTGCTCGTGGTTCCAGAGGGAACCGAAATCGAGGTTCCTCCGCGGCTGCAGGTGCATCACGGTGGACACCCGCTCCCGACAGATGGCAGCATATGCGCAGGAGAGGCCGTGGCACATCTACTAGGGAACACGCAACCCCATGACCTTGCACTTGCGCTCATTTCCGGGGGCGGGTCTGCCATGTTGGAGCTCCCGGTGGCAGGCGTATCGCTCTGCGATCTGCGCTGGCTGAATGACCGCCTGCTTGCATCAGGGGCACCGATCGAAACCATCAATCGAATCCGCAAGGCCTACTCGCAGATCAAAGGTGGCGGCTTGCTGCACCTGGCCGCTCCGGCGCGTGTGGCTGCGCTCATCCTTTCGGATGTCATCGGTGATGACCCCGCAGCCATCGCCTCCGGCCCGACCGTCCCGCATGAAGATCTGGCGAAACAGGCTCGAGCAGCCCTTCGTGCGCTCGGACTGTGGAAGGAGCTTCCCCGGGCGCTCCAGGAAGCCCTCGACCGCCCGCGGATCGATCGCCCCGGCCTTCCCCCGCTGGGCCATACGATCATCGGCAGCAACCGCACGGCCCTCGCCGCTGTCCAGGCCGAGGCCAAACGGCTTGGGTTCCATGTCTGGACGGATGACCAGCCCATAGAGGGGGAGGCGCGGGACGCCGGTGCACGGATTGCCAGGGAATTGCGCGCTCACGCCGAAAGCGTGATGCAACCCGTTTGCATTCTCTATGGTGGGGAGACGACGGTTACACTCGACAACCACGGCCGAGGCGGCAGGAATCAGGAGCTGGCGCTGTCGGCCGCGCTTGGGCTCTCCGGCCTGGAGGGCGTAGCCCTGATGGCCTTCGCCACCGATGGCATCGATGGCCCCACCGACGCTGCCGGTGCCATCGTGACCGGCATGAGCGCGCCTCAGATGATCGCCAAGGGCCTGGATCCTAACGAACATCTTCGCCGCCATGATGCTTATCCCGCGCTGGCTGCCATCGATGCCCTCATCCGAACTGGGCCGACCAGCACCAATGTCAACGACATCATCGCTGTCCTGCTCTTCCCGCCGAATGGCGTGCTGCCTGAATCTCAAGACCGGCAAGTTTGACCCTCCTCAGGCCGGCTGATACAATCCGGCCGCCATTTCGGAGAGTGGAGGAAAGAAGATGCCAATTCATTTCGGGACGGACGGATGGCGGGGAGTCATCTCGGACACCTTTACCTTTCACAACCTGCGTCTGGTGACCCAGGCCATCGCCGACGCGGTCGCCTCCGATGAGTGGCTGAACGGCTCCTTTGAGGGTCCCAAACCCGATCCGCACCGCATGGTGGTGGGTTTCGACACCCGCTTTCTCTCCGATCGATACGCGGTGGAAGCCGCCCGCGTGCTGGCCGCCAACGGCTATAAGGTCTATCTAACGGCAGCAGATGCCCCCACGCCCGCGGTCTCCTACGCAGTGCGGCACCTGGGCGCCATCGCCGGATTGATGATCACGGCATCCCACAACGCGCCCCGTTATAGCGGCGTCAAGCTGAAAGCCGCCCATGGAAGTTCGGCGGCCCGGGAGCAATGTCGGCGCGTCGAGGTCTACCTCAACGATAACGAGGCCCGCGGGCGCGGCCCCAACTTGATGGATTACGAGCAAGCCCGCGAGGCCGGGCTAATCGAGCGCTTCAACCCCACTCCAGCCTATTACGACCATTTGCGCGGCTTAATCCGCTTTGACATCATCGCCGACAACCCCCAGCATCTGGTAGTGGATTCGATGTATGGGTCGGGTCGAGGCCAGATCAAGGGCATCCTGCAAGGCAGCGGCTGCGAGGTATTCGAAATCCGGGGGGAGATGAACCCAGGCTTCGGCGGCATCCATCCCGAGCCCATCGCCCGTTACCTGGGCGCCCTGGCAGGGGCCATCGCCGCCGGCCGGGGTCAGATGGGACTGGCCACCGATGGGGACGCGGATCGCATCGGCGCCATGGACGGCCGCGGGCAGTTCATCGACCCACACCGCATTATGGCCCTAGCGCTGAAATACTTAGTGGAGAGTCGCGGCTGGAGTGGCAAGGTCGTGAAGACCGTCTCCACCACTCAAATGATCAATCGTCTTGCGGCCCAATACGGGCTGGAGGTGCTGGAAACCCCCGTCGGATTCAACCACATCGCCGAGTGGATCCTGCGAGATGATGTGCTCATCGGGGGTGAAGAGTCGGGAGGCATCAGCATCAAGGGCAACATCCCCGAGGGCGACGGGATTCTGATGAGCTTGCTGCTGTTGGAGATGGTGGCGGCGCAAGATGCACCTTTAGAAGCCTTGGTCGAGGATCTGCTGGCCGAGGTAGGCCCAGCATACTACGAGCGGGTTGACCTGCGGCTTTCACGTCCGGTCGTCAAGGAACGCATGGTCGCCCGGCTCGCCGAGGCCGCGCCCGGCAAGATCGGCGCTTCGGCCGTCGCCGAGGTTTCCACGCTCGACGGCGTAAAATACATCCTGGAGGACGACTCCTGGCTATTGATCCGGCCTTCAGGAACGGAACCTGTTCTGCGGGTATATGCCGAAGCCGGCTCCCCTGAGCAGCTCAAATCGCTGATTGGATTCGGTCAAGAGGTTGCAGAATCGGCCCGCTAGTCGGGCGCGGGCTCAACTGGATTTGCCCGGAGGCAGGCTCACCATATCGGGGGGCCTAAGTGGTAGCAAAATCCAGAAGGTGCTCCCCTGCCCCTCCTGGCTCTCAACGCCCACTTCCCCTCCATGGATCTCCACGATGCCTCTGCAAATCGCCAGGCCCGAGCCGGTCCCCTGCTGTTCGTGGTATTCGCGGTCTACCTGTTCGAAGACGTCGAAGAGCTCCTCGAGGCGGTCGGCCCGGATGCCACGGCCCTCATCGATCACAGCCACGCGTAAATGGTCGTCCTCAGCCCGTGCCTGAACGGTGACCCTCTGGCTGGCATCCGTGGAGAATTTAATGGCGTTATCGAGCAGGCGTTCCAGGGCATTCGCTAGGTAAGCCTCATCGGCGATCAGAGTCGGTAGGCCATCCGGGATATCTAGCTTGAGTTCCAGCCCACGTGCCTCCGCCTGCGATTGGAATCTACGCGCCACGACCCGAAGCCATGCGCTGGTGTCATCGATCGGCTGCCGGCGATACAGATAGGCTTCGACCGCCTCGCCCGTCTCCAGCTCGACCAGGATCAAGAAATCTTCCACCAGCTTGTTTAACCGTCGGGCCCCCCGTCGGATGCCATCCATGAACTCGCGGAAGTCATCCTCAGTGACCGAGGGATCGCCCATATTGAGCATGTCCGCGTAATTGATGATGTATGTGAGCGGCGTGCGGAACTCGTGGCTTAGCGTGAGCAGGATGCGGTGCTTAAGATCGGAGATTTCCTCCTCACGGTACCGCCGCAGCCCGGCCCAGCGGGAAAGCTTGGATTCGATCGCGACCAGCAAATCTTCATCATCGAATGGCTTAGTTATGTAGTCATCTGCCCCGACTGATTTCCCTCGCCGGATATCCATCTTCTCGCCCCGCGCGGTTAGGAAAATGAACGGCACAGCAATCAAATCCTGCCGTTTGCGGACTTCGGCGTGGAAGGCGTAACCGTCCATCTCAGGCATCATGATGTCCGAGACGATCAAATCCGGTCGGGCCTGATCCAGCTTCTCAATCGCCTCGCGGCCATTGGCGGCTGTGAGCACATCGTAACCAGAGATCTCAAGAAGCTCGCGGATGCCTTCCAACAAGGCGAGATCGTCCTCGACGACCAATATCAAGGCCTTATCCATGCGTTCGTTCTGTCTCCTGCTCGCAGGGAAGCCAAAGGGTGAAACGGCTTCCCCGTCCGGGCTCCGAGTCCACTGCGATGCGGGCATGATGATTATCTAGGATTTCCCGCACGATGGCTAGCCCCAAGCCACTGCCGTGAATTTTGTGCTCACGAGCCAGGCTCCCGCGATAGAAGCGGTCGAAGATATGGGGCGTGTCGTCCTTGTCGATGCCGATGCCCGTATCCTCCACGACCACTTTGGCGTGCCGCTTCCCCCCAACTTGCTCCTCGCCCACCAGTTCCAATCGAACCTTGCCGCCGACGGGTGTGTAGGCTATGGCATTCGAGAGTAGATTGGTAAGAACCCGCAAGATCTGGCTCATATCGGCCTCAATCATCATATCCTGGCCAATGTGAAGATCGAAGTCCAATCGCTTATCCACGCAGGCGGGCCGGTGGTTCTCGGCGATCTCTGCCAGGAGGGCCCCGAGCGAGAAAGCCTCCAGTTGAGGTCGCTCTCCGGCTTCCAGCCTCGAGATATCGAGCAGGTCCTCGATCATCTGGCTCAGCCGGGCGGTCTCACGGTCCATGACTTCAAAGTACTTCTCCACGCGCACGCCCCGCGCCCGGCGAAGGAGCCCCAGATAGAGCTTGATGTTGGTCAGCGGTGTGCGCAGTTCATGCGAAACCGTCGCCACAAATTGGCTTTTTAACCTGTCCAGCTCCCGCAGGCGGGTGATATCCCGCAGGACGACCACCGTCCCAATCGCTCGACCGTTCCACTCCACCGGCGAGGCCATAGCCTGCAAGGTAGCATCTCCCACCTCGAGATTTTCCTGGGTCTGCCCATCCGCCGCCAGGAGCCGCCGGATCCGGTCCGTGATCATCTCCCCGAAGGGGCCCTCCAGCAATGCCTGGGCTCGTGGGTTGACCAGCAGTAGTTCACCGCGCAAATCGAGCACCAAGACAGGATCGCCCACGGAACGCAGAATGGCTTCTGTTCGCTCCTTCGCGGCGTGCAGCTCCTCGGTTCGGGCCGCCACGCGAACCTCCAGTTGGGCCGCATAGGCCCTGATCTCGCCGAAGAGGCGGGCATTGACCAGGGATATCGCCAGCTGGCCGGCAAGGACTTCGAGCACATCCAGTTCCTCGGGAGAAAGGGTTCCCTCCCTCGGACCAAAGAGAAAGAGGGCCCCCATGACCTCCGCCGCGGCCGACAGCGGGATCACCCAGCACTCACCGTCTTCCGGAACTGTGGAGAGACGGATCAGATCCCATGATTCGGATGCCGGGCCCAATCGCAAAGAACGGTTCTCATGTAGAGCCCGTGCGATGGCAGGCATGTCCGCAAGCACCAGATCCGGAAGGCCTCTGAGGTCACGCCCACCCGGCGCGGCCAAGAAGGCATGCGATCGCAGGGTCCCATCATCCAGCAACATGATGCCAGCCACGTCACAGGCAAAGATCTGGAGAACCCGCAATGCGACTTCTCTTGCAAGCTGCTGTGTGTCCAGGATCGAAACTGCGAAGCGGCCGATTTCACCCACCAAATGGAGCTTCTCCGAGCGCTCGGCCGAGGTCTTAAGCAGCCTTGCATTTTCCAGCGCTACTCCCAGCTGGCGGGCAAACTGCTCCGCAACCTCGAGATGGCTCTGGCTGTAATATCCGCGTTCCCCCGCCCCCAGCAGCAAAACGCCCATCCGAGAGGTCTGCCAGTAGATCGGGATGCATAGCCAGGAGCGGATCCCCTCCCACAATCCTCCCTCGCCCATGACCGAACGGGAGTCCAGATCATCCAACCGCATCGGGGATCGAGCCGCCAAGGCTTCATCGATGCAATTTCCGGAGCCCTTTAGGACGGCTTTCCCAAGAATCCGTCCGCCCACATCGAGCTGTCTTAAACGTTCACCCTGCGCTGTAAGCCGCCCGCCCTGCTCCAAGAGCACCGCAGCAGCATCGAAAGGAACCACTTCTTCGAGCAGCGCAAGCACTTCCCCCAGCAACGCATCGGGATCGCGGGTTGAGGAGAGCTTGAGCGACACTTGCTGCAAGCCGCTCAAGGCCTGTGCCCTGCGGCTGAGCAAATCAAGGGTTCGCGCCTGTCGCAGCAGATCGCCCCAATGCCCCGAGAACGCTCGCAGCGTCAGTCGCTCGACCTCGGCTGGCCGTTCCCCGATGGCTAGGATCCCCTCGCCGGCGACAGGCGCCAGGTACAGCGCGTGAACCCCCTCCCTCCTAAGGAGTTTCTCCAAGCTGTCTATCGCGCCTCCCGGCATGATGGCCTGCAGAATATCTGCAAGCGAGTCGGCCTGCAGGTCTGCCCGCCCCCGCACAACATCTGCCAGCGCTGGCGAAAGATCCTCCACACGAGGCGCCACGCCGCCGAGGCCGGCCGACAGTTCGAGGATGGCATTTTGGATGGCCGGGGGATAGCCCGAGCCACGCAATGTCCATCGCCGGGAGTGCGGGTCGATGGCGAAATACATCGGCTGAAAACCGGCCCAGCGAAGCCCGTCAAGCCCTATATCGACGAGCCGCCGCACGGCGCTTTCTCGCCCGGCAGACCCGGGCAGCGTCAGCGTGCGTTCAAGATTTCTAAGCCGGTGGATGCGCAGCAGGCCGCGCATCTGCCGGCAGAGATCTTCCAGCCCCTCATGCCCTTTGGGGACCTGCATCCACCCCTCAGAATCCTTGCGGGCGGGAGCATCCCCCAGCGCGATCCATAGCGGCGGCAAGGCAAGTCTGCGTGCTGTGGCGAGCAGTTGGAAGAGGTGAGCCGGCTCTATCGGCAAGCCCAAGACCAGCGCGTCGACTGGCATCTTCCCCAAGGTGGAAAGGCATTTCTCCAGCGACGCCCGAATCAGGAGACGCCAGCCCCCCTCCGGAGACCGCAGGCCCTGGCGGATCAACCTCCGCCCTTCGGGCGAGGGATCGTACGCAAGCACTCGTGCGTCCATCAGGCTGCCTTTGGATTTCGGAACGGCCTTCATTCCACCTTCGGATGACTGAGCAATTTGTAGCCCCGGCCGCGACGGGTGATGAGGTAGCGAGGGTTGGAAGGGTCCGGCTCGATCTTCGCACGCAGACGGCTGATCAGCTTCTCAACCCGCGCATCATCCACATCGCCCAGATATTCCTCGCCCCACACGGCCGTGACAATCTGAAACTTATCGGTAAGTTTGTCTCGACGCTCATGGAGCAATTCCAGCAGGCGGTATTCAAGATCCGTAAGAACAGGGACCCGGATGCCATCAACCCACACATCCCCCGAGTCCGCGTCGAGGAACACACCCCGCGTTTCGGTATCGGGCGCCCGCCCCTTACGGCGAACAAACTCGGCGAAGATCGGCGAGAAGAGTTCCCGCTCATGCACAACACCCAGGTCCTGAAGATGCCGTAATTGCTGGGAAGGAATCCCGGCCTCCTGCTCCAGCGCCAGCGTGATCAGCGCCGCATGCTCCTCAGGCGTCATCTGATTCCATAGCTTGAGGCATTCGGCCCTGGGGAGTGGCTCGGTCCGCACCCACTCCCGGGGATCGCCCGTCCATCCCGCCGGCGAGCTGGCGAAGATCTGCGCCACGGCCACGAGTAAGCCCGGATGGCCGCCGGAAAGCTGGATGGCCGCTTGGGTCAGCTCCTTCGTCAAGCGGGGAAGCTTCAATTCCTTCAGGAGTGCCTTGGATTCATCTGCGTCCAAGAGTGGCATATGGAAGGTGAAACGTGAGAACAGTTCGGCGAATTCATCTTCCACCTGGACATTGCGGATTTCGGGAAGCTTGCGGATAGTGGCGGTGATGAAGACCAACCGGTCAGCGAACCGATCCCGCAAAGCCCGCAGGTTCAGAAGCGTGCGCTCATCCAACGCGGCGTAGATCTCATCAAACTCGTCCAGCAGCAGGCAGAGATCCTGCCCCAACCTTTCACATAGATCCGACAGCGCCAGGTTGAAGGAGAGTGAGGCCTCGAAAGCGTTTTCGGCCTCGGTGACCACCTGATGATAGCGGCGGATCTCCTCCAGGAGGCGATGGTCCTTCAACTTGGAAAGCTCCTCAAGCAGCGAGCGCAGAATGACCTCATAGAATGCTTGCGCCGAGATCGACACCGCTCGATTGCAATCCACGTATATCAGCATTCCCGCTCGGCCAGTGTGCTCGCCATAGAGCTCTCTGGCCTGAGGTGATGCCAGCGAGCGCATCACGATCGATTTCCCGCTGTTGCTCAGGCCGACAATGGAAGCACATTCCCCGGACCCTGCGGTGGCGATCAGATCCTGCTTCAATCCTGAAAAGGGGATCACGACCTTCGGCATGCGACCTCCTGATATGAAGGCAGGGTCAACACCAGGCTGACCCTGCCGGATGGAACCCGCGAAACGAGCAGGTGATCGCGGCTGAGGTTACGAGGCCACTCGCTCACGCAGGCTTCGGGCAATGAAGATGACCGCCACCAGCGCTCCACCCAGGAGCGCGATCAACGGCACGCTGACCTCGTCGCCGAAACCGGTTGCGGGCAGAGCGGTGGGAGAGGGTGTCGCGCCTCCACCACCCACCGCCGCGTCAAGCGTCTGCTGGGCGGCGGCTGTGGCCGTCTCCGGGGAAAGCGTAGGCAGAGTCAGGAAGGGCGTGGGGGTATCCGTCGGCAAGACCACCACCTGGGTGGGAGTGGCCGTCGCTGTGGGCCCCTGCGTCCGCGTGGGCGTGGGCGTGCGCGATGGGGTTTGCTGCACGACCACCGCCGTCTGTGTCAGCGCTTGCTGCGTGTTCTGCAAGTTGATCTCGATTGCCTGTGTGGCTTGCGCTGCTCTCTGGCGAGGGGCCAAAACCAACGCATAGACCGCAAGGCAGATCATGCTCAGCACCAGCAGCGCGCCCAATCCAGCCGCGGCGATGACAAAAGTGCGGTTCGATGATTCCTCGGGTAGCGGTTCGCCGATTTCGAATTCCTCAGCCATGATTTACACTCCTCAGCCTGGCGGCCATTCGCCGATTCGAGCCTGGACGGCTGGCGGCGAATCACCTGCTCGGATCACTGGAGGATCTCCACATTATCCAATGGTACCCTAGCGGACCCCACCCCCTCGATTTCAATCTCTACGCTCCGGGCCCGGATCCCACTTGGGTACAGCATTGCTTCTTTAAGGATCGATTTTACAACCCCGACCTCACCCAGGTGAGGCTCCCGCACCACCCTCACCCGCACACCGGCTTTCAACGGGACGACTTCTTCGGGTAGATCGAGCGTGCGGCTCGCCGGAAGCGGTATGATGGCTTCCGGTCGCTGGCCGGGCTGCGCCCAGGGCGTGCCCGCATCGACGGCCACCTCCCGGCCCACGTTGCTGGTGAAGAGCTGGAATGCGGGGGCATTCATCGGCCGCCGGCCAAAGCCCTCAGTGAGCATAATGGGAAATGGAAGCCTGCGGGCCACGGGGATCAGGTCCGAACTCATGCTCCCCATGATGACGCCACGCACCGAAAGTTCAGTGGCCTGGTGCAAAGGGGCAGAGTGATCGCACGTCCCCGCAACGAGCACGGCGCCCCGCAGGTTCACATCCAATTGATCGGTCTGCAGGCTCCCGGAGGGGCCTTCGCTCACGACGCGCATCACACCATAATCCTGGCGGGCATTGCCCCACATGCCCTGCACCAGCGCGCCGGTCGCCTCCAGGGTCACCACCTGCGAACCATCCGTGGCGATGACGACGCCCGGAAATCCGGCCCGTACTTGCACCACTTCTCCTCGCGCTTCCAGCAGCACCCGGCACTTGCGAATGACCACCACCATTCCGTCGGCAGGAGCCCTTACACTCCGCCGGGCCACCCCGACCGGTCCTGCGATCACGTCCCCCATTTCGACCCGTTCTCCCTCCCGGCAGCGAATCAGCTTCGCCGCCTGGGCAGCCGGCACCCCCAGGCCGCGCGCGACGTCCAGGTAATAATGCCGGGCTTGAACCTCGGCTTCGCCCACCACATCTGCTGCCTGAACCTTTTCATTCACCCGAACAGTGATGGCTCCGGGTGCGGGGAGCACGCGCTCCCGGCGAATGACGGTCATCCGCAGCACATGCGTGATGGCTGGCAAGAACCATTCGCTCATGGCACACACACCGCCAGATGTGCAAGAAGGGTGCCAGAGATCATTCCATCGCCCCGATATCCCACAGCCACTTCTCGTTGGTCTCCCGTCGCAGGCCCGGATCCCTTGCCAGCGGAAGCGGCCGGCCGCGCGCATCGAGGATCAATCCCACGGCACCACCCGCCACGCGCAGCGCTCCCGCCTTCCCCGGCCCGCCGAAGCCCACATCGATTCCCCGCTCGGGGCGCAGTGTCAGCCGGCCATACTCCCCCTGCCGCAAGGGCAGCACAGCCAGTTGGCCCATGCGTACTTCACCGGCGATATCCTCGCCTCCTTGCTCCAGTTCTAGACGCAGCGTCAACACCCGCCGGCCCGGTCTGGCGCGTCCCACCGGTGCAACCACCGTGCCCAAGCTGACGTAACTGCCGGATTCAAGCACATGCACGGTCAAAAGCGGGGCCGGCCCCGCGGCGGCGCCTATCCCCGGCGAAAGGCCATGTGGATCCAGCACCAGGGTGGTTACGCCGGTGGGTTGCAATCCATCCAGGAGCGCCAAGGCGGCCAGTCCCGGCCGCGGCGCACGGGCGAAGACAGCCCCACTGGCAATAATTGGTTCCATGGGCGGCAAGAGTGCGCTGGAGGCGTAGTTCTTCCCGGATGGCCAACCCCGCCGCGCCAAACGCATGGCTGTAAGAACTATCTCTCTTGCCAGCGCCAATTCCAGATGCAATTCCTCGGCGCTGGCGGGCACGGTATAGGGATAGGCAGCCTTGTTGTAGATGAAGTCTCGCAGCTTGGTTTTCGAAATCTCGATTGGGAGCCAGCGCATGATGTTTTCGAGGCTGCTACGCCGCAGAATCCCGAGCACCGAACTTCCTATGCCCAGGTTAGTCTGCACGTTTAGGCGCAAATCAGCCTCAAAGGCTGCTGCGATCATGGTGTGAGTGGCCCCCACGTCGATGCCGAGCACCCCCTTCTCGGGGTCATAGATACGGCTGAGGTAGCGGAACACCCGTCCATAGGCATCGGCAGTGAGCATCGAGTATCCGCCGGACCACTTGTCCAGCTCTTCGAACCCGCCCACCTGTCGGGCGCGCACTTCGGCGATGGCCTCCCCGATCGCCAGCCTGGCCTGAGTCAGGTTTTCATGTCTCAAGGCCGGGCGAGCATTGGGCGCCAGGGCCACGTCGAAGCCTTCGCCGAAGCGCTCCGCAACCGCCGCGCCTAAGTTCCTGTTGCCGGCGTAGATAATGCGGGGGCGTTTGGCGCGAGGAATCAATCCCACTGCGGCGGCGACCAGGTCCACGAGCTGGAGAACCGATTCGCGCGCGCCGCCATCCGTGCCACCCACGATCAAGACCAGATCCGGCCTGGAAGCAGCAATGGCGTCGATCTTCTCGTCGTCGCGGCGCCCATCCAGCAAACTCACCTCTTCGACCAACTCCAGATAGGTCGATGTGATCATGCGACGGGCGCTGGCCATCGAAACCCCGGGCATCAGTCCCACCAGTACGGTCCGGACCTTGGGACCCGCAGAGGCGGTGCTCACGAGCAGGTCCACACCTGCCCCGCGACTGGTGACGGGCATGATCGGCAAATCCGATTCATCCAGGATCTGGCGTCCGGTGACGGCCTGGACCTGGTCCAGCGCCATGCGCACACCCTCGCCGACATCGAAGAGCGGCGGGCCAGCGGTGGTAGGTGCTCGACCGGTGGCGATCAGTCGGTAGCGTCCGTCGACGACATCGAAGAGACTGGCGCGGGTGTTAACCGTTCCCACATCGATGGCCAGGAGGGTTTCGGCTTCCAGGATCGCGCTCATGCCGTCCCCATCATCCGCCCATCCACCCGATTACCGCATGCCGCAAAAATTGCACTCTCTCGGCCAGGATGAGAATGGAGGCCGTCATGGCACCTGCGTACATCACCCCGAAAGTAAGTGCGATGAAAATGCGTCCCACATAGGCCATCCCCTGGGTGAATCGGGATCGATGCACCCTGCCGGTGGCCTCCCTGCGGGCACCGAAACGGAAATACATCAAGGTGCTCAAGGTCGCCAGGAAGAGCACCAAGCCACTGATGAGCCGCTCGGCCCAGCTCGCAATCGGCTCTCCCGCTGCTGGGATCATTGTCTCTGGGCCCAACGCCTCGCCCGCCGCCAGGGCCTGCGGGAGCAGGGTGCCGGTGATCCCACCACCCACGACAACCGCAGCCCCGACGCCGACCACCAGCGCCACCGGCAGACCGCCAAAACGTGTGGTCCTGGGGGAGAGCTTCAAGAGCATCAACAGGGATAGGATCCAAGGGATCAGCAGCGTGCCGACACCCTCGCGTGTGAGCAGGCCGGATGGCCCAAAACGGATCAAGGGATCCACGAGCACCGGCCGGATCACGTTATGCCAGGCGATGGCGCCGGCATAGCCAGATGCCACGCCGACAAACAAGTAGCTCGCCAAGCGGAAGAAGGCATTATCGCCGATCAAATAGCTCAGAACCATGATCGTCAGCAAGGCTGCGATGATCGTTCCAATGAAGTCCAGCGTGGGCCCGGGCAATTTGGATCCCCGTCCTTTCTCAGCCTTGCGCCCTGCGTATCAGCCAGCTGATGAAACCATAGGCTCCGCCGGCGAGCAGGATCAGTTGGGCGGCGAGCATGCCCGTTCCGAAGGCGTTCCACTGCGAAGCCGCTAACTGTGGCTGGCCGCTCAATTGGCGGTAGGACACCGCCGAGGGCAATCCGGTGAGAATGCCATCCACCCTGCGGTCGGCCGCCTCAAAGTAGGGTCGCACCAGCGGTTCGGCCCCGGCGCTCAGCACCATGATGAGCGGCGTATCGCCGATCCATGGGTGAGTCTGCTCCGCCCAGGTCCGTGCGGTCTCGGTCCCGGCCGTAATCACAACCACCAATCCGAAATCTGAGAGCCGCTGAACCTGGCGCAGGCCCTCGATCGCCCAGGGATCCTTCTCTTCGCCTTCCCGGGGCAAGTGGAACCCGGAAAGCACGGCGTCTCGCGGGGCGATGGAGAAGAGTTGAACCGCGGTCGGACCGCCGGCGAGATATCCGAGATGGGAGACCTGCGCACCCGCAGCCGCGGCCTCAGCGAACATCCGTTCCGCCAGCGGGGGGCCCGTGGGCCGGGTGGAAAGTGTGGCGATGGGGTAGCCCCGTTGCGTAAGCTGCCCCACAACGGCGCCCGCAACGGAGCTCAATTCGCCGGTGTAGCCCGGTGTGTAATCGAAGACCACCAAGGCCGGTCGATCTACCGGCTGATCACCAATTCGCTGTATCAGCGGTGCCAGATCCGGTGAGATGCTGGCGGGTAGCGGATAGCCACGCATGCCCATACGCTCGAACGAGAAGGGAATCAGGACGGCCACCAACATGACCAGACTGATGGCCCAGCGCACGAAGGGTATGCGCATCGCTGGACCTTCAGACGGGGCCATTTCCTGCTGCTCGTAATCCACCAGGCGCTGCAGTAATTCGGCCTGGGCGTACTGGCGCTCCGTGACCTCCAACTGAGCCGCAGCGGCGGTGGCCATCCGCGGCTTGGCCACGACCGGCTCCGCCATAAGAACCCCGCGCAGACCTGCGAGTGGGCCAGCCGATTCGACTGGTTGCTCCTCCTCGCGCTCGATCTCGATCTCTGGCCGGAAGGCATCCGTGGGGCGCATGGCCTCGAGCCAGGAGGGCAAGGTCGCAGGCGCCAGGTCGGGCGACTCGACTTCTTCCTCGGGCTCCTCGGCCGATACAGGGATTTCCGCCCGCAGATCTTCCAGCCAATCCGGCAGCTCCACCCCCTCCAGGTCAGACTCCCCGATCTCAACCAGAGGGACCTCGGACTGATCCTCCGGGACCAGCGCCGGGACATGCGGCAGCGCCTCCCCCTCCAGATCCTCAGGCGCCAAGGGTGGTGCTTCGGGCCCTTCTTCCTGGACTTCGGGAAGCGGCATCTCCTCGGTGAGCGCATCCAGGTCCTCAGCAAAGAAGGGGCTCTCTGCCGGCAGCGTCTCTGGCTCCGCCTCTGCCGCAAGGCCCTCCTGGACGGCTTCCTCCGCCTCAGGCTCCGGCAACGGCTCTTCCAGGGCCTCGCTCGGCGGCATGGCTTCGATCTCGGATGGAGGCTCCTCTGCGGCCGGAATCTCGGCTTCGCCCTCGTGGCGCAGGCGCTCCAGCCAATCCTCTTCCTCGGGGATCGCGGCCTTCTGCATGGCTTGCTTGGCCCGGATGCGCGCCAGCCACTCCGGTACCTGCTCGGCCTGCTCGAGCCCCTCATCCTCTGCGGCCGCCGCTTCCGACTCATCCCCCGCGGCGATGAATTCATCCATCCATTCAGGCAATACGCCTTCCGGAGGTCCTTCCTCGTAGCCGCTATCCGCCTCACGCAACCGGCCCAGCCAATCTGGCGCGGGGCTTTCCCCGGACTCCTCCTCCGTCGGCTCCTCTCCCCCAGACGTCAGAGCCTGCGACCGGATGCGCGCCAGCCAGTCCTCTTCGCCATCTTCGACGCCTGGCGGAGGCCCGGGCGCACCGGCCTCCTCGTGCGGGAGGCCGAGATCGCCACCTGCAACCAGGGGCTTCAGCCGCGCCCCGCATTCCCCGCAGACATCAGCCGTCTCCGGGTTGGGCGCGCTGCACATTGGACACCGTACTTCAGGCATCACTCATCCCCATAAGGCCGATCCAAAGCCAGGAGAACCCGCAGCCCGGTCATGATCGATCCCAAGGCCACCCCAAGCAGAATCCCCCGAGCGCCACCGGCGGCGGATACTTGCGCCAGCCAGTTGCGAAGCCCGCCAAAGAAGCTGTCAAGCATACCGCCGCTAGGTATAAGGCCCGGCCCAGAGCCCAGCAGGACTAAGAAGGCCGTGCCTATGAAGATCGCGCTGATTAGATCGGGGCGGCGCGCCAGAAGGCGGAATCCCGCCAGGGCAAGCGTGATCGCCAGCAGCGCCGAAAGCGTGGTCTCAACCGGCATTTGAATGTAATTGAAGAACAGCAGCACCGCAGCGCTATCTGGTCCAAAGATTAGCCCCAAGATCAGCGTTGCCAGGAAGGCCAGTAGGAAGACGGCGCTATACCCCCACCCTCGGGCCTGCTCGCTGACCTTACTCCAATGAACGGCCAGCAGATTAATCAGACCCACGAACAGTGCCACACCTGCCAGGAGTACCGCCCAGCGCATCAAGAGCAGACGCAACTGAAAGATGCTCTGCAGCCACCCCTCCGCCGGGATCGCATCCAGCTGGACAAAGTAGCCCAGGAGAACCAGGATCCCCACAGCGGTGGCGACCGCCGCCCATAGCAGATAGGAGCCCAGCCTCATAGGTCCACCCCCAGCAGACCCAGCAAGGCTTCCAGGAGGATGCCCAATATCAGGATGAGGCGCATGGCGTCCTGCACCCGCAAACTGGCCAGATGGGCCCTGTCCCTGCGCAAATAGGCACCCCCCGCGAAGATCTCCTCGCCGATGAGCGGATGCGCCGCCGTGGCATACAGTAGTGCCTGCGACTGAACATCATCCGTGCCGGCCATGACGAAGCAATTCTGCCGCTCGCCGAAATCGGCCGCCAAGGCGCCTTCGGCGCCGAATGCGCCCAGCAGGATGTGCACGGAAACATCCTCACTGGATAGCAGCGTAGGCAGGCTGGCAACATAGCTGAAGGGTGTGGGACCCAGCATGCGCGCTGCGATGGGGCGATAGCGGTCCAGCGCGCCAGCCTGGGTGTAGGCCGATCTCAACGTATCCTGGGCGAGAATGGCCATGGCCCCATCGCCGGTCGTGACCACCGCCGGCCGATCGCTTAAGGAGGTGACCCGCGCAATCTCGGCCAGAGTCGCCAGGCCTGCCAGCGCCGGGGCCACATCCGTGCCGATGACCGAGCCTGTCCCGAGTGAGAAATGCACCCTTTCGCCGGCCTCCACAGCCCGCTCGATGGCGCCTTTCAGAGCCTCAAAGGCCGGGATCTCGCGGAAAATCGGGGCCTGGCGCTTCCCCATGGCCAGATAGATCACCAGCAGAATGATCATCAGCGCCAGAACCGTCAAACCCAGGAAATCCAGACCCATCACAGATCGCTCTCCTGCTCCAGTAAATCAATCAAGACATCGACTTGCTGGGGGTCTTCCAGCATCCCGGCGAAGGCTTCCCAGGTGCCTTCTCGACCTCCGAGCAGCGGCGTGAGCAGATGAAGCGCTTGCGCCCCCGCCACCGACAGGGGTCGGAAGCCCCTCAGCAAGGCCGCAGAAAGATCCCCCAGGCCCGAATCGCGGAGCCAGGACGCTAGGCATTCGATAGTCATTCGCTCTTCTCGCATCGTCGCGCAGTATAGCACAAGGGGCAGGCCTGCAAAACACGCCTAGAAGATGATTGCGGCATGATGCCCTAAGGGCCGATTCTAGACCGCGCAGGCTCGCCAAAGCAAGCAGCCTTCTAAGACAAGGGCTGGGGCTCTCGCCAGGCAATCGCGCACGGGCCGCTGCCCGTTCCGGCGGCGGCCCGCTGCATTCTTGCTTGCGGACGTGGAACCCGCAACATGATTCTGTCTGGTCCATCGCGCACTCATGAACCACCCGAGATGAAATCCAGCGCGTAGCGTGCGTCCTGGTAATTCGGATTGACCCGCAGGGCAGCCAAGAAGTCCTCCCGCGCCCCCGGAACGTCGCCCTGCCGGTAGCGGGCCCATCCGCGCCAGAGCAGCGATTCCTCGGCTTTGGCCGTCCGGCGCAGGGTGGCGTTCGCCAGCTCGATCACGTCTTCCAGGCGCCCGCTGTGGAAGTAGGCCAGATAAGGGCCGAATTGATAGCGAGTGAAGCGCCAGGGTAGCCCCAACGCCAAGGCGCGATCGTAGGCCTCGGCCGCCTCACGATAGCGCTCGAAATACACCAGATTGGTCCCGACATTGAACCAAGCGAAGGCATCCTTTGGTTCAAGCGCTGTTTCTTCCCAGGCGGTTTCAAGCGCCCGTTGGCGATTGAGATCGGCATCCAAGTCCTCTTGGAGCAGCGATTCAAGCGGTGGCGGATCGGTCACGGGATAGAGAAAGAGATAGGCCCGGTTGAAGGCTTTCCAACCCTCATCCAGCACCTCATAGGCCACCTCCTGGTCCGGGCCTGCGAAGGTGTCCTGACCGACGAAGACCCGGCGGGCGTCATCATAACCTGTGAGCAGCAGATAATGTCCCGCCCAGCCTTCATCCGGCCCATCACTTTCGACCATGTATCCCTTCTCCACAATGACGGGCAAGCCATAGGCCAGGAAGCGTTTCAGGGTCTCGATCGTCCCACCCACCCGATAGTCAGCCTCCATCCAGCCGGCACGGGTCCGCACGTAGTAAACCAGCTCGTCGATGTTGACATTCTTATCGCCCCGATCCGGCTTCAGGAGTTCAGAAATATCGAACTGGTCGCCATCCCAGCCGAAGAAGCGCAGTCCTAGCGCCAGGGTTGCAGGTCCGCAGTTGTTCCAATCCTGCTTCTCCCATGCCGGGGCCTGAAGCTGCACGACGCTGGGGAGCGGGGTGGCGCTGGGCGTGGGTGGAGCGGCAGTATGCTGGACGGACGGCGTCGGCGGGTGTGGTGTTGGCCGCACCGGCGCAGGCAGTCCGGCGGCGCCAGCGGGCGTGGGAAGCATCTCACTGGGGTAAATCAGGCCGCGCAAGATGCCCATCGCGGCGTCGAGACGCCATTCCGTGGCGTCTCGAACCTCGGGAACCCTGAATACTCCCCATCCAACCAGCACGGTCACCAAGCCCGCCGCCAGTAAGCGCCCTGTTCGCCGCGACATGCGCGGATTATATCAAGCCGCGCCCAGGTCATCACGCCCTCATGCATCTCGAATCCCATCGGCGGCGACCTGATCAGCACCGTCGTCTGGCGAGGCGTCCCACTCGCAACCCCGCTGGCCGAAGCTGGCATTCAGCCAGGCTCGCATACTCTTCGCGTGCGCGCCCATGATAGCACCGGCGAGCTCCAGATTCTCTCGCGCCGCTGGCCTCGCCCCGATGGTGCCACCGGAGTCCACGAGATCACCATCCGTTTATAGAACCTACCCCCAGGGCCACTGGCCTGGCCTCCACTCCACAAGGCCGCAGAAACCTGCGGTAGAATGAAGCGCGCTTATAACCCGCTGTGCCTCGGTTCGGTGCCGCCCGCAACTCAGATGCCATGGCGCAGCTCCCGGAGCGATCTCAATTCTCGGAGGATTTAGTGATCCAGCGACAAATCCCGGTTTTCATCTTGGCGATATTCCTATTAGCGCTGGCAACCTGCTCGCCGGTCAGTGAACCGGTCACCATCCGTATCGGCGTTCTCCCCATTCTCGATAGCCTTCCCATCTATGTTGCCCAAGATCAAGGGTATTTCGAAGCCGAGGGCGTATCACTCGAGTTCGTTCCAGTTGCCTCGGCGCCGGAGCGCGACCAGCTCATGCAGGCCGGTCAACTGGATGCCATGATCAATGAAGTCGTCTCTGTGCTGCTCTACAATCGACAAGAGGTGAAGGTCGTGGCGGTTCGTTTCGCCCGCACGGCAACGGCAGAGCATCCTGTCTTCCGCATCGTGGCCTCCGCCGATAGCGGAATTCTGGATCTGGAAGGATTGGAGAATACCCCCATCGGCATTTCCGAGGGCACGGTGATCGAGTACACCACCGACCGGCTGCTCCAACGCGCCGGTTTTGCGCCCGAGGAGATTGCGAAGGTGGCGGTTCCCAAGATCCCAGACCGGCTAAACCTGCTCGCCTCGGGCCAGCTGGCGGCCGCCAATCTGCCAGACCCTGCCGCCTCTATGGCGATCCTCAATGGGGCGTGCCTGATCATCGACGACACCTCCTACCCCGAGATCAGCCACAGCGTGATTTCCTTCTCCAAGGCATTTGTCGATCAGCATCCCGAGGGGGTAAAGGCCTTCTTGCGCGCCTTCGAGAAGGCGGTGGACGACATCAACGCCGATCCCACCGCATGGGATGAATTGCTCCTCGACGAGGGCCTGCTGCCGCCGCCTTTGCTAGGAGCCTACCGGCTCCCGCCTTACCCCGCGGCCTCGGTCCCCTCTCAGGCCCAATTCGCGGATGCGCTGGCCTGGGCGCAGGGCAAAGGCATCGTCGAAGGCGAGGTCCGCTACGAAGGCTCCATCGACGGCTCGTTCCTCCCCTGAGGAGGCAGCCAGCGGTCAAAGCTGGCGCAGGCGATGATTGCGCTTGACGGCGTGGACTTCCACTATCCGGCTTCCCCGGCGATCTTCACGTCCTTCAAGTGGGAAGTGCAGGCCGGGGAGGCCTGGGCCGTGTTGGGCCCCTCCGGCTGTGGAAAGACCACGCTGCTCTACTTGCTAGCGTGCCTGCTCCGCCCCATGCGGGGGGAGATCCGCATACACGGCCAGCCGCTCACCCGCCCCCATCCGCAGACCGGGCTCATCCTTCAGGATCATGGCCTGTTGCCCTGGGCGACGGTGGAGGAGAATGCCGCCCTCGGCTTGCGGGTGCGCGCATTCTACGGCCCCGATGGAACGCATGCCCCCGCCGATGAGCAACCCGGCTCCATCCAGGAAAGGGTCGATCCCTGGCTGGACCGGCTGGGCCTCGCCGCCCACCGCCGGAACTTTCCGCATCAGCTCTCGGGTGGCCAGCGCCAGCGGGTGGCGATCGCCCGAACCTTGGCCCTTCATCCCGACCTGCTCTTGATGGATGAGCCCTTCGCGGCCCTCGACGCTCCCACCCGGGAGAGCCTTCAGGACCTGGTCTTAGAGCTGCGCGAGGAACGCCGATTGACCACCATCATCGTCACTCACACGATCGAGGAGGCGGCAGTTTTGGGGCACAAGATCCTCCTGTTCAACGAACCCCCAATTGAGCGAGCCTTGGTCGTGAACAACCCGGGCGGTGCTGCGCCGGGGTTCCGCAACACCCAGGCCTATGTGGAGATCTGCCGGGAATTGCGCTCGGCGCTGGAGGCCAGCGCATGAAACGGGGAGCAGTCGCAGCGGCCGGAGTGGCCTTACTGCTTGTATGGCAGGTAGCGTCATGGGCGCTGAACCTAGCCATCCTGCCGGCACCCAGCCGGGTCCTTGCCACCTTCTTACACGAGCTGTTTGGGGAACTCGGATTGCATCTGCTGGCAAGCTCTTGGCGCGTCCTCGCCTCCACCTCCCTGGCCCTGGCACTCGCGGTGCCCGCCGGCCTCATCCTGGGGCAATCCAAGAAACTCAATCGCTGGCTCACGCCGGTTATCTATCTGCTCTTCCCAATCCCCAAGGTTGTCTTTGTACCCATCATTCTCCTGTTCCTGGGAGTGGGCGACCTCTCGAAGATCGTCATCATCTTCCTGATCCTATTCTTCCAGGTGCTAGTGCTCGTCCGGGATCAGGCCGCTTCGCTGCGCCCAGAGCTGCTGGCCTCGGTCCGCAGCCTGGGAGCCGGCCGGCGGGCCCTATTTCGATTCGTCTACCTTCCAGCCAGCCTACCGGCCGTGCTGACGGCGCTGCGCCAATCGGTTGGCACCGCCATCGCCGTTCTCTACATCACCGAGCTTTTCGCCACGCGGCGAGGCCTGGGCTACTATATCTATATCCAGGGGAGCACTCTGTTTAATTACCCAAAAATGTACGCGGGCGTGATCGCCATGAGCTTACTGGGACTGGGGCTCTACTTCACCGTCGACCGACTGGAGCACATCCTTTGTCCATGGAAGGAGGCGAGCTAGATGGCACTCGAGACTGCCTTGCTCATCGTCCCGCCAAAAGATGTGCAAGTGTTCAGCTTCCCCATCCGGGAGGAACACGACTCGGATGCCCTCGATCAGAATCTTCCCGCCCATATGACGCTGCTCTATCCCTTCGTATCCCCGGAGAAGATCGAGCCCGCCGCCGAGAAACTGCGCCGCGTGCTCACGGAGGTCCCGCCGTTCGAGGTGACGCTCGATCGATATGGCCAATTCGAGGACGCCCTCTTCCTCGAGCCAGCCGACCCGGCGCCCATCATGGCGCTCTATGAGCGCCTGGCCCGCGCCTTTTCAGAGTTCCCTATCTACGAGGGCGAGCATGGAGCCGCCCTTCACCCGCATGTCACGCTTGCGCGCTTCCAAGATCCGGCTCAAGCGGATGCCATCCAGCTGCCTCCCACGCCCTCCTTCACATTCCTGGTCGACAAGCTGCACATCTACCTTGGATCCATCGATGGCGATGAGCCCTTCATCCCTCGCGCCGTCATCCCACTGGGCGGAGGCTCATGATCCCGACCAGCCGTCCATCCAGCGGTTCGCAGGTGCAGGAGATGTTCAGCCGCATCGCGGCGCGCTACGACCGGCTGAACCGCTTGATGACATGGGGGCGTGATCGGGCCTGGCGTCGCGAGACCATCGCCGAAATCCGGCTGGCACCCGGCGAGCGCTTCCTCGATGTGGGCTGCGGCACGGGGGATCTGGCTCTCGAAGCGCTGCGTCGGCAGCCAGATGCAGATATCATCGCCTGCGACTTCACTGCCGCCATGCTGCGGCTTGCCCGCAGCCGGCCCGGTGCCGGCCAGGTGGCCTGGGTGCTCGCGGACGCCACACACCTGCCCTTTGCCCATGACTCGATCGATGCGCTGGCCTCAGGCTTTCTTCTCCGCAACCTGGTCGATCTTACGGCGGGTCTCTCCGAGCAAGCGCGCGTGCTCAAGCCGGGGGGCCGCTTCGCCGCGCTCGACACCACGCCTCCCCAAATACGCCTTTTTGCACCTTTCGTCCGCTTCTATCTGGCACGGGTGATCCCTGCGCTTGGGCGGATGTTCGCGGGTGATGTAGAGGCCTACCACTACCTGCCGGCCACCACCCAAGGCTTCCTGCCGCCGGAGAAGCTGGCCGCAACGCTGCGCAGCGCCGGCTTCACTGGGCTGCGACTGACCCGCCGCATGTTTGGCGCCATTGCGATTCACTGGGCGATGAAAACAGCACGACCTGTTTCTGAGCGAGAAGACCATAAGGCCCCATGAAACGCATACTTGCATTGCGGGCCCCAACGCTCAGGGCGGTGGTTGCCAGCCCGCACAACCCGATATCCCGGAAGAGATGAGGACAATGGATAGCTTCGCAGAGTGGTTCAAGGATTGGCTGATCCCTGGTTCGGTTACCTTTCTCATGGTCGCCATCACCCCCGGCATCCTCCTGCTCTTTTGCCGTGAGCGAGTGGCCCGTTGGGGTCGTCGCTGGCTCACTGGTCTGACCATCCTTTATTGGATCCTCTCGACGCCGCTTGCGGCCAGCGGTTTGGAACGCCTGCTTGCGGGCGACCTTCAGCCCCTCTCTCTGCAAACCATCCCCGAAGGCGTTCGCGCCGTCGTGATTCTTGGAGGTGGGGGCGGCACCTATGAGTCGGAGGCCGGCCGGATTGAAGTTCTCAGCGAGGCGAGCAGCCTGCGGGTCCTCGAGGGCGCACGCCTCCTGGAAATGCTCGATCGGCCCTGGGTGATTGTCTCCGGGGGCGTCAACCCGGAGGTCGGGCTCACGGTTCCCGAGAGTGAGACGATGCGGGCAACGCTGATAAGCCTGGGAGTTCCGGAGGAGCGCATCCTGGTGGAAGCCGGATCAGCCAACACCCATGATCAGGCCATCCGGCTGAAGCCTATGCTGCAAGAAGCCGGCGCCGCGCCGTTTTTGCTCGTGACCTCTCCCTCGCATATGCGACGGGCCTACTTGACCTTCGTGCAGGAGGACCTTCAACCCATCCCTGCACCTTCCTCGGAGCGCACAGCCACCCGCGAGCCTTTCGGGTTCGCCATCCTCCCCCAGCCAGAGGCGCTCGAGGCCAGCCGCAATGTCATGCGGGAGATATTCGGCTTACTCTACTATGCTCTACGCGGATGGATTTAGGACCGCCGCCTTAGCTTCCCACCAACCCGGGAGCGAGCATCCCGATCGAAATCGCCACGGCATAGAGAAGAACCCAACGCGCAGCCCCCGCGAGCGCAAAGTTCAGCGACCCGCCCTTATGCCTTGCCATGAAGCGAAACCAGCCGAGGGTGCTGGGAAGCGTGAGGAAGCCAAGCAGGATCCAGGGGGTCGCCCAGCCCCCCACCCACATCACCAGCGGCGCCAGATAGGCCAGGGCCGCCATGGCCCCGAATTCGATCAGCCCGGCCTTCGGACCCCATACCGCCGGGATCGTATGCCGACCAGCGGCGCGGTCGGTCTCCCAATCGCGATAGTTGTTCACGGCCAGCAGGCCTGTGATTGTGCTCCCCACACCCAAGGCCGCCAGCCAGGCGGCGCCGGGAACGGTTCCGGCCTGAACGTATACTGTGCCGCAGACCGCCACAAATCCGAAGAAGATCATGACCATCAAGTCGGCCAGCCCGTTATAGGCCAGCGGCGAGGGGCCGACGGAATAGCCGATCCCGGCCAGAATGGCAGCCAAGCCGGTCAAAAGAATCGGCCAGCCGCCCGCCCACACCAGGTAGGCGCCTGCCAGCGCGGCCACGCCGAAGGCCACGAAAGCGCCTCTGCGGACTGCCGCGGGCGGCAATAGGCCTGCCTGGGTGACACGAAGAGGCCCGAGCCGGGCCTCGGTATCTGCGCCGCGCTCGAAATCGCTCACGTCGTTCAAGATGTTGGTGCCCACCTGAATCGCCACAGCACAGAAGCCCGCGGCCAGCGCGGGCAAGATCTTGAAGCTTCCCATCGACCCCGCCAGGGCGCTGCCCACGAGTACAGGCGCCACCGCTGCGGTCAGTGTCCGCGGCCGGCTTGCCAGCACCCAAACGCGCCAGGCTGGTATCGGCTGCGTATCTTGACCCTCTTCACCAGAAGCCTTCATGTTCCTCCTGCGGCCTTGGAACGGGGAAGGCGCCCGCCGTCGGGCACGAATTATAATAGACAGCCTATGTCCATCCTGTCGCAAGTCCGTTCCCTGTGCGGGAGAGCCGGTGGTTCTCCACATGCGTGACCTCAAGCCCTGGAAGGTGCTCCGTCGCAGGCTGCTCTTGGACCGCTCACCCTGGATGCGGGTGCTGGAGCACGACGTCCTTCTTCCAGATGGCCGGCTAGTCGAGGGCTACCTGCGGGTCGAGGTCCAAAGCTATGTGATCATCGTTCCCATCGATGAAGCGCAAAGGGTGGGCCTGGTGCGCTCCTACAAGCATGGTGTGGAGGCGGTGGATATCCAACCACCCGCGGGGATCATCGAACCGGGCGAGACCCCGCAACAGGCGGCGATGCGCGAACTTCGCGAAGAGATGGGCTGCACCGCGGAGAACTGGCATCCCCTGGGAGATTACGTCATCAGCGGGAATTATCGCGCCGGCCGCGCGCATGTCTTCCTCGCGACCGGCTGCCGGACCATCGCCGCCCCGGAGGCCGGGGACCTCGAAGAACAGGAGATCATCTGGCTCGCCCAAGAGGATCTCCGTCGGCGATTGGAGCAGCACCGCTTCGCGCAGATCGACGCCGTGGCCGCGCTGAGCCTTGCCATGCATCATCTCCAGAAGCCGAATTCCGGGCAGCGACCCGATGGCCGGGAGGCTTCCGCATGAGCGCGCGTGATCTAGACCGGGCCGCGGCGCGGGGCGAACCCTCCTACGTCTGGCGCGCGGGACAGGAGCGCCGTCTGCGCCTGATCCTGGAGGCTGCTGGCGAACGCGCTCGAGGCCGTATTCTCGACGACGGATGCGGTGTGGGTCAGTACCTGGCTCATCTGGCCGACGGAGCCGCGCTGGCCGTGGGGCTGGAGTTCGATGCGCAGCATGCAAGCGCGGCGGCCAGCCGCGGCCTTCCCGTCACCCGGGGTGCAAGCGAGAGCCTCCCTTTCCCTTCGGGCTTCTTTGACCTGGTCCTATCCCATGAGGTTTTGGAGCATGTCCGTGATGACCAGGCAGCGTTGCGCGAAATCGTGCGCGTGCTCAGAAATCCCGGCGGCCGGCTGGTGCTCTTCGCCCCCAACCGAGGGTACCCGTTCGAAACTCACGGGGTGTACTGGAGAGGCCGCTATCGGTTCGGAAATATCCCCCTGGTAAATTACCTGCCGCGCCAGCTGCGTGACCGGCTGGCTCCGCACGTTCGCGTCTACCGGCGCGATGACCTGGACATGCTCTTGGAAGGGCTGCCGGTCCGGGTCGTGGAGCGCAGGATTATCTTTGGAGCCTACGATAACATCATCGCCCGCTGGCCGCGCCTGGGCCGCGCGTTGCGTGCTGTGCTGCACTATCTCGAACGCACGCCACTGCGCGTCCTGGGCTTGTCACATTTCTGGATTGTTGAGCGCGAATAGAGCCGGGTCGATCCCGCGATTAATGCGGCGCAACCTCCCCCACTTCCTGGACATCAACCGGCACACCCTCGATCTCGGGCGGCACAAAATCTTCCGGCGCCAGCTCGGCCTTCGGCACTTTGCGCCGCACCATCACCACCAGCCCGACATCCCCGGTCAGTTCGCCACCGCGGTGCAGATACCCCACGCCCACTCCGATTACATTCACCTTGCCAAGTAGCGCCCGCTCGTGACGGGCCATCACCTCTCTGGCTCTTGCATAGGCCGAAGCTGGATCTCGTTCTTCTGGGTGGGGTGCGCTCATATCTCGATATCCAATCCACGCAGGACCGATCGAATCGGATTGTAGATCGTGGCCTGGTCGGAGCCAGCGAAGAGCAATCCCACAGCCGCCAGCGCCTCCCCTGCCACCAGCAGCGAACCCGAATCCCCCGGCTGCGACATCGCCGTTGTTACGATTTGATTCTCGAAGCGCGCCGAGGCCTCCCCATATTGGACGTTGACCGTGGCGTCCAATACGATCACCTGGCCCGCTGTCAATCCGGTGGTCCGTCCTGACTTCCGAACGGGCATGCCCAGCGTGGCATCCATTGTGCCGGAGACCTTGCCGATTTCGAGGATTTCATCCAGCACATCCTCGTCCCGGAGCGGCCTGGCAACGGCTGCGTCCATCACGTTCGCCGCCTGCGGGTCAGCCCAATACGCACGCACCTGATGCTTCGATCCCAGCAGCTTGGCAACGGCGTTGCCCAAGCGTGCGTAGCGAAGCGCCCAAGGGCATGTGGCCGGCGCCGAGGTGAAGTGAATCGGCGCATAGCGCTCGAGCCGCGCCAACCCATCCTCTGCCTCGCGGCCCCCGTCGGCCTGCCCCGGTTGCAGGATAAGATCCCCGGGCTGACCCCGGTTGCTGGCCGCCAGCACGTGATTGTTGGAAAGGATCAGCCGCGCCCCGGTGCTCCGATCACGCACCACACTTCCCAGCGTGCCGGCCGTGATCAGGCTGTGCCCGATGCTGACTCCCCCTAACGCCGGCCGCCATCGGTCAGTGCGAGCGGGGTGCGCCTGAAGAAAACCCACTTGGATGACGTCAGTGGCGATCCCATCAACCTCGGATGGCACGAGCGATTCCTTCGTCAGGCTCGCTCGGGGCAGCTTTTGCGTCACCATGGCAACGACACACAGATCCTCACGCCGTCCCTCGCGCAGCTTATAGCCCGTTCCCACGCCAACCACATTCGGCTTGGCCAGGAGTGCTTCCTTATGACGGTCCTTGACTGCCGCGATGTCCTTGCGCTCGTACACGCTCGCCTCCTCCCCTTACCACACCGACAGTATACGGCCAAATGCGTCCGGCGCGCAGTCTCCGAGCCGGCCCCCACGGTGCAAGCGGGCGGGCCTTGGCCCGCCCACACTTGGTTCCATCCTTACGCGATTGCGCCATGGGTCTTGGATCAGATGTGAATGGCATGCCCCTCGGCGGCGTGCGCCGCCTCCATCAGCACTTCACTCAGGGTAGGGTGTGCATGGACGTTGCGGGCGATCTCCGTCGGGGTCAGCTCCATCATCTGTGCCAGCGTGAGCTCGGGAAGCAATTCGGTGACTTCCGGCCCAACAAGGTGCGCGCCCAGGATTTCGCCATGTTTGGCGTCGGTGATGAGCTTGACCCATCCCGCGTAGTCCCCCAGGCCCAGCGCCTTGCCATTTGCCTGGAAGGGGAAGCGGCCAACCTTGACCTCGTAACCCCGCTCCCGTGCCTGTGCTTCGGTTAATCCGAAGGAGGCCACCTGCGGCTGCGAGTAGGTCGCCCGCGGCATCATCTCATAATCCAAGGTGATGGTCTCCACGCCGCCAATGTTCTCGGCGCAGATGATGCCCATCGCCGAGGCCACGTGCGCAAGCATGAGCTTGCCGGTTACATCCCCGATCGCCCAGATGCCGGGAACATTGGTCGCCATACGCTCATCGATCTCCACGAACCCCCGCTCATCCAGCTTGACCCCAGTGACGTCCAGCCCCAAATCCTGCGTGTTGGGCTTGAACCCGATCGCCACCAGCGCCTGTTCGGCCTCCAGTGTGTCCTCGCCACTCTCTCCGGCAATCTTGACCTTGACCTTTGTCTTGAGGCTCTCAATCGCCTCCACTTTGGTCCCCGTCAGAAGGCGCACGCCGCGCCTCTTGAAGGCCTTGGCGAGCTCGTTGCTGACTTCTTCATCCTCAAGCGGGGCGATGCGTGGCAGCATCTCAACAACTGTGACCTCAGAGCCATATGCATTCCAGACCGTGGCAAATTCCAGGCCGATGGGTCCGGCCCCGATGATGACCGCCGATTTCGGCAATCGCTCCTGTAGAATGGCCTCCAAATAGGTCAGTACCCGCTCCCCATCGGGCTTCACGCCGGGGATCATGCTTGCCGAAGCCCCCGTGGCGATCACGATGTTCTCGCCCCGCAGGATCTGCGGCTCGCCGGATTCCCCCGTCACGGTGAGTTCTTTTGCCCCACTGAATCTCGCCGTTCCCATGAACACTTCGATGGAATTTTTCTTCATCAGGAACCCCACACCGCGCGTCAGGCGGTTGGAGACCTGCCGGCTTCGCTTAACTGCAGCTGCGTAATCCAGCTTCAGGCCCTCCACCTGAAAGCCGAATTCCTTCCCGCGCTCTCGCAGCAAGTGCGCCACCTCGGCGTTCCTGAGCAAAGCCTTGGAGGGGATGCACCCTACGTTCAGACAGATTCCTCCCAGAAACCGCCTCTCCACAATAGCTGTTTTCAGGCCAAGTTGGGCTGCACGAATGGCGCAAACATAGCCCCCCGGACCCGCGCCTACAACGATGACATCGAAATCTGCCATGCCAGCTTCCTCCCGGAGTAGATGGCCCTATTCTAACCTACCTTGCGCATATTCTTCAGGCCCAGGCATCCGGTGCGGCGACGATTAATCCCAGGAATTGGTCCACCATGGCGCCGGCTTCAGCCGTCACCTGTCCGGCTTGCGCAGCAACGCTTGCGGCAGCTGGTGCAGAGCTGTGCACCAGTCGGACTGGCCCTTTCCCCTGCGAATGGTGCCTGCAATCCGCCGGGCTGCCTGAGCCGCCAGGGTGAGCTATATTGAAGCGAGAAGGATGTTGAGGACGCGTTCGATGGTCGTGAGTATGACGAAAGCTTCCTTGGCGAGGCGGTCTGCCAGATGATGGTTCACCCAACAACAAAATCTGCCATACGCCCGCGCCGCGCCTTAACGCAGAACGGCCACCGCAGGGGTGGCCGTGAGGCTTGGATGATGTCATCTCTTCTAGGCTGCGCGCGCGGAGACGCTTTCTTCCATTGGAATAGCTGGCTCCTCGACGCGCAGGTGCGCGCAGATATCCCTCAATGCTTTCTGGTAGAGCGCCAACAGCTCCTCATCCGAGGCTTTCAGCCTCCGAAGACTCTGGCGAGCACAATCCCGGCAGCCACGCATGGCGCGGTAGGAATCGGTCTCGCAGGTCAGGCAGCCATCAATGCGGATCATCATGAGCGAGAAAGCCAGCTTCTCGGGATGATCCTCTGGGAAAGCCGACACGCGCTCCACCAACCCGCGCCAGACCTCCCCACGCTCATACCGAAGTTTCGGGATCACGTAAGTCGGGAACAAGAGTTCATTTTCCGCATACATGGAATGTCTTTCTCCCGAGGCTTGCTGAAAAGGCGGGGCTGGGACAACCTGGCTTCATTGTAGATTCGGCCCGATTCGCCTTGGCAGGGTACTTTGGTACCATGCGGCGGCCTGCTCACGCGCCGGATAGGGTTAGACACCTCCGGTACCGTAGGCGGATGGATCGGTGGGTGTCTCGCCGGAGGGATCGAAGACGTACACATAGGTTCCAATATCCGCCCAGTTGTAGATCCAATGGGCATCGGCCGGCGAGAGGTTCACGCAGCCATGTGAGCGCGGGTAGCCATAGCCGTTATGCCAATAAGCGCCGTGTAAGGCCCGGGCTTCATCAAAGTAGAGAGACCAGGGCACGTCCTCGAGGTAGTAATAGTCCGAGCGATCCGCTTCGAAGGCGCCTTCCATGGATGTCGACTCGAGCTTCTCAAACACCTGGAACACGCCCGGCCGGGTCCACCAGCCCTTCAGGCCGCTTGAAACCAGGGTGGCGTAGATCATTTCGCCTCCCTCGTAAACGGCAAGGGTCTGCTCGTAGAGATTGATCGAGATCCAGCGGTCGCTCTCGACACCCTCGGGGCGCTCTGGATCCGGCTCGACCTTGGCGATCAGACGTTGTTCAATCCAGTCTTGCGGGCCGATTCGATACCAGTCCCAGCCACCCACATTCCTGGTCTCGTAGACCCATACGACCTGGAAGCGGTCGAAGAAGCGCCCGGTCGCGGGCGCGTCATAGCCGGGCTCGCTACGGGACTCGGTCCGGTTCAGGATCCAGGCAAAGGTTCCGCTCGGCGTCCGGCTGAAGGCCAAGCCCCGGAAAGTGGGAGCTCCGACGCGAGCGAGTCCTTCCCCGCGGATGTAAACCCCGGGCACGATCATGTAGACCACCTTGTCGTGCCGCTCGTAGCGCTCGATCCAGGAGAAGTAGACAAACCCTGGAGGGACGGTCCGGTAGGGGTTTTCCTCCCGGAAGGCATCATCCACGCTGGTGTAGAGAGGCGTGCCCTCGTCCCGGCGCGAGCGCAGGTAATGGAAGGGCATGTTGCCCAAAGTTGGGTCGAGGGTCTTGAGCGGGAAGGGCCTCTCGGGATACTCGCCCCGGCGGGCGGAGTCGAACAGCGCAGTCCTGGCGCCGGATCGGCGGCACAGGAACGGATGGCGAAGCTGCAAGTCCAGTGGGCAGAATGCTACAGCCTCGGATTGCGGAGGGCTAGGGCTGGCATCCACGCCAGCGGAGGCCGGCCCAGCCAGGAGGCCTAGCCCCATCGAGGCCAATGTACATGCGAGCAACAGCCTCGATCTCATAGGCAGCGACCAAATCTCAAACCGGCCATGATAGGTCCTATTATAGAGTGCCGCGGGCCGAAAGTCATCCCCCAATTGGAGCCAGCAGGCCGACCTACCGCACTAGCGTTTATGCTGCACGTCTGCCTGGATCCGCGCCAGCAGCGACTCCACGCTCATCGGGCCCAGATCCTCGCCCGAGCGGAGCCGCACGGCCACCTGGCTGCCTTCGACCTCTCGATCACCCACTACGAGCATATAGGGGACCTTCTGCAATTGCGCGTTGCGAATCTTGGCATTCATGCGGTCGCTGCTCGCATCCACCTCCACCCGCAATCCCGCCTCGCGAAGCTTCTCGGCCACCCCGTTCGCATACCCGACATGGCGATCGGCGATGGGGATCAAAACGGCCTGAACCGGTGCCAGCCAGACCGGAAAAGCCCCGGCGTAGTGCTCGATGAGCACGCCCATGAAGCGCTCCATGGAGCCAAGCAGCGCCCGGTGGATCATGTACGGACGGTGTTCCTTGCCATCCTCAGCGATGTAGGAGAGATCGAAGCGTTCCGGCAAAACGAAGTCGAACTGGATGGTGGAGAGCTGCCATTCCCGCCCGAGCGCGTCCCGCACCTTGATGTCGATCTTCGGCCCATAGAAGACGGCCTCGCCTTCATCGATCTTGTATGGCACACCAGCCCGCTCCAAGGCCTGCTGCAAGGCGTCCGTCGGCGCCACCCAATCCTCGGGCTCTCCAGCCGCCTTCTCGGGGTTACGCGTCGAGAGGTATGCCTGGAAGTCTTCGAAACCAAAGGCTCGAAGCAGCTTCAAGCTGAAGGCCAGCACGCGGTCGATCTCCTCCGGCATCTGGTCCGGCCGGCAGAACAGGTGGGCGTCGTCTTGCGTAAAACCCCTCACACGCAGCAGCCCGTGCAGCACGCCGCTGCGCTCAAAGCGGTACACCGTCCCCCATTCCGCGAATCGCAACGGCAGGTCGCGGTAGGAGCGCATCCGGCTCTTATAGATTTGGACGTGGAAAGGGCAATTCATCGGCTTGAGGAAGTACTTCTGCCCCTCGATATCCAGCGGGGAGTACATGCCATCCTGATACCAGTCGAGATGGCCGCTTGTCTCCCAGAGTTGGGCTTTCCCGATGTGTGGTGAGTAGACGAACTCATATCCGCCGCGTTCATGCTCGGCCCGGCAGAAATCCTCCACGATCTTGCGGACCATGCCTCCCTTGGGGCTCCAGAGAATCAATCCCGGCCCCACTTCCTCACTGACGGTGAAGAGGTCCAGCTCGCGGCCCAATTTGCGGTGATCACGCTTCTGGGCCTCCTCCAGCTTCCAGAGATAGCGCTCGAGCTCTTCCGGCGTCGTCCAGGCGGTACCATAGATGCGCTGCAACATGGGGCGGCGTTCGTCCCCGCGCCAGTAGGCCCCGGCGACATTCAGCAGCTTGATGGCATCGGGGTTAAGCTGGCGTGTATTCTCCACGTGCGGGCCGCGGCAGAGATCCACAAACTGATCATGCTTATAGATCGAGAGCTCCGGCGTCTCATCGAGCGGGTTGCCGTGCTCGTCCATCTCACCCCTTTCAAGGTCATCGATGAGTTCCAGCTTGTAGGGCTGGTCGGCGAACAACCGGCGCGCCTCCTCCGCGGAGAGCACCCTTCGTTCGAAGGGATGGGCCCCGCGGATGATTTCCCGCATGCGTCTCTCGATCGCCTCCAAATCCTCAGGGGTCAGAGGGCGCGGGAGATCAAAGTCGTAATAGAAGCCATCTTCGATGGCTGGGCCGATGGCGATCTTGGCTTCGCCCGGGAACATCTCCATCACAGCCTGCGCCATGACATGCGCGGCTGAATGGCGGATGCGGTGCAAATCTTCCTCCTGAGACTCTTCCTTCTTGCCCTTCGCCATACCACACCTCCTTTAGGCTCCTTTAACACAACTCTCCCGCCCTTCTGGGGCGGGAGAGGCTCTCTCGCGGTTCCACCCAGATTGATCCCCTACAGGATCCTCTCTGTCAGCCGATAACGGGGCTGGCCCGGTCCCCATACTCAGCCGCGATCGCAGCGGCCTTTCCGGTTTCCGCTCACGGGTGGTTTTCGCCAGTGCGACCTGGCGGCAGCTCTCAGTCTCTGGCCGCCGCTCCCTGTCAGACCTGCCTGCCGGCTACTCGTCCCGGTCTGGGCGTTTCCTGCGATTCAGTTGAGTGGGCGGTATTGGACTCGAACCAACGACCTTTGCGATGTCAACGCAACGCTCTAACCAACTGAGCTAACCGCCCTCGCAAGAGATTATACAGACCCGCGGGCGATTTCGCAATGGTCGCGGGCTCCGGACGCCCAGCCTCTCCCACCCGCGCCCCTCAACCTGCTTAGGACCACTTCTTCATGAGAGTAATCCACCCCGCTTCCCGCCGCGAGGCCCAAGCGCATTGCATCCGCGGGGAAGTCCGCCATGCGTGCAGCGCGCAACGCGGGTACACTACGTCCGGACCCGCCTCCTGGAAGCTCGATGACCGACGACCCGCTTGCGCGCCTCGAAAGCATGCTAAAACCCTGGCACACAGCCATCCAGGATCCGGCAGCAGCCCAGGCGGAGGTTCTCAAGCAACTCCTGGCCAGCTACGCCCAGACCGCCTACGGCCACCAACACGGGGCGCCAGGGATGCACTCCCTGGAGGAATTCCGCGCCGGTTTTCCGATAGGGAGTTACGACAGCTTCCGGCCCATGATCGAGCGGGTGCTTTCCGGAGAGGAGGAGTTGCTGCTCTGCGAACCGGCGGTTGGCTGGGCTATCACGCGCGGCACCACCCAGGGCGAGTCCAAATTCATCCCGATGACCCGCACCGATCTGGAGATGCGCGTCAGCGCTGGACGGGCGGTGATGAACTTTGTCTTCACCGAGGGACGTTTCGATTTACTTCAGGGCGTAAATCTAAATCTCAACTTTCCCTCCCGGGCCGGGACCCTCCAGATCAGGGAGCGCACAGTCAGCTACGGCTATAGCTCTGGCATTTACGCCAAATTCGTCTCCGAGCGCACACCCATTCGCTCGCTGCCCACCCAAGACGAGATCGATGCGTTGGGTGGTGGCAAATCCCTCCGGGACTGGGAAGCGCGTTTTGACCTGGCCTACCGGCGCTGCAAGCGCGAGAACGTCACGCTCGTGGGCGGCGTAGTAACAACTGCGCTGCGCTTCGGGCGCTACTTGCGCCGTGAACACAGGGTCTATCCCAGGCACCTCTGGAACGTGCAAATCATGACTCTGGGGAGCCTTCCCGGCATCAATACCCGCCTGGCGCCCTCGCTGAGGGCCCTGTATGGTCCCGCGGCCATCCGAGAGATATATGGTGCCACCGAGGGGATGTTCGGCCAGCAGATGGACGCACGACGGGCTTGGGTCCCCAACTACGATCTATACTTCCTGGAAGTGCTGACCCGCCGCGGGGTCAAGATGCTGCATGAGATGCGGCCGGGCGAAGTGGGCAGTCTGGTGGTCTCCACACCTGTGCTCCCCCGCTACAGCATCGGCGATCTGATCCTCGCCGTCCGTCCACCATATTTCCGCTGCATCGGCCGTGAGCGCTGGTGGACGCCGTTGCGCTACATCTGGGGGGAACTCAACACCCTGAATCTGGGCCGGTTATGAGACCTGAGTTGAAGAGACGCTAGCGGCGCGAGATCAGCCCCCGCAAGAGAATCATCAGGCCAAACCCGATCAGCAGAATGGGCCAGATCAGGCCCCAGCCGTAAGTGTCACCCAGTCCAAGACCCAGGAAGATCAATCCCAGGATAAGCGTGCCGATCACGGGTCTGGTATAGGTTGGCAGGACGAGCCGGGCGAGCACTTCAATCAACAGCAGCGCGCCGGCCCCCGTCAACACCCAGGACCACGGCCCCATCCGCGCTGGCAGCGGCATGGCCTGCATAAGACCCAGGTTGGACGCCAGGAAGACAACCCCAGCCCAAATCAGGATCAGGGCCCAGATGACCGCCCCCAAAGGATCGCGGGACCACTTCTCGTCCCAGCTTTTCTCTTCCCTCTTCTCGTGCTGCTTCTCCTCGGCTTTCTCCTCCACCTTCTCATCCGGGTAATTCTTCGATTGCACAGGTTCGGTCATGGTTCTCCCTCCTCGCCGGGGTTCCACCCGCTAGCATCCGAGCCCGTCCGGTGCACGCCTTTGCCGCTCACCTTGAGAAGCCCGCAGCCTTCATCATACCCTTGAATCCGTCACTTGCCGAACGCCGATATCCTGGCGGCTCGTCAGCGCTGGAAGATGACATCCGCCGGCATGCCGGGCTTGAGCTTCCCTTCGGTGCCTTTCAGAGAAAGCGTAATGGCATAGACTGTAGTTTGCCGCTCCTCCTGGGTTTGCACATTGCGCGGCGTGTATTCGGCCTCATCGGCGATGCGGATCACCTCCGCCTCGAAGGTTTCATCCGGGAAGGAGTCCGCTCTCACTTCCGCTCGGTCCCCAAGATGAACCTTTCCATATTGATTCTCCGGCAAATACACCGTGATGCGCAGGTCGGTCAGGATTCCCAGGGTGATGCCCACAACCCCCGGCTGGATCACCTCGCCCGGATCCACGGTCCGGACCAAGATGGTCCCATCGATCGGTGCGCGGATTGTCAACCTCTGGATCTGCTGTTCTATCGCACTCCGAGCCGCTTGAGCCTGCGCCAGATTCTTCTCTGCATAGGCCACCTGGGCTTTGGCTTGTGCCAGGGCGGCTTCGGCCTGTCCGACTTGAGCCTCCGCCTGGGCAAGCCCCGCGGCTGCGGCCTGCACGCCAAGGGATTGATCGCCGGCAAGCAGGGCATAGTAGCCTAGCCGGGCTTCCTGATAGCCATCCCAGGCTGCGGCCACGCGTGCCCGGGCCTCAAGCAGCGCATCCGCCTGCTCCTCAGTCAGGACCTGTTCGTAGGCCTCCTGAGCCTGCTGAAGCGCCAGCCTGGCGTCCTCGTAGCGCTCCTCGACTTGATCCCGAAGCACACCGGCTTCCAAGCCCTCAATCGTCCGCCGGCGCATGGCATCCGCCAGCAAGAAGGCCTGGCGCGCCTCTTCGAGCGCCATCTCTCGCGCCAGCGCCTCGGGCCCAAGGGCTTCAAGATCCTCCTCCAGCGCGCCCTCGGCCGCCTCCAAGGCATCTTTCGCTGCCTGCAGGCCACGTTCGGCGGCTTGGAGCTGCTCCCCCGGCGAGAAATACCATGCCGGCAGATCGAACTGCCAGGGCACGGCCTGGTACCAGCGGGCGCGCCGCGAAGGCGCCTCCTCCCCCAGCGCCGCGGCCAGTTGCAGCTCCACTTGCAGCGCGGCCGCCTCCCGTCCGGCCTCCGCCGTCTTCATGGCCGCCTCGGCCGCTCCCACCGTGGAGCGGGCTGCCTCCAGGCCCGCGGCGGCTGTCTCTTCTGCAGCGATCGCCTGCGCCAATTGCGCCTCCAGCGCCGTCCCCTCCAGACGGAAGAGGGCGTCGCCGGCCCGGACAGACTCACCCTCCTCCACGAAGACCTCCGCCACCAGCCCTGGAAGCTCGGACGATACCGATATCTCCGGGGCTTCGACCACTCCAGAAGCGCTTAGCGCGGGCTGCTTCTCTCCACCTAAGTTCGCGCATGAGGCCAGGGCAGCAGCCACTGCCACCGCCCAAATCCCGCGATACAGCCTCCTCAAAGCAAGCATTCCGACCTCCTTGGCCCATCTCTTTTAGCGGGATGGCTTCCCGCTGCGCATGCAGGCGATGAAGACATCCTCCAGCGAGGGCTCTATCCTCCGCAAATCGAAGACTTGCAAGCCAGCCGCCGCCAGCTCGGCGGGTATGGCTTCCGCTCCGGCGGCGTGATCCACCAGCCAGATGTGCAGCAATGCGCCGTAGAGTTCGACGCTCTGGATGCCCAGCCGCTTCATCCGCGCCCGCTCGCGCAGGAGCTCGTACG
>Ga0190360_1000065_pt1 | contig 53852 bp, 45 predicted proteins | sample 48721834_MG_FD_161271 | JGI IMG/M metagenome (GOLD analysis project Ga0190360, IMG submission 161271) | Hydrothermal vent microbial mat bacterial communities from Southern Trench, Guaymas Basin, Mexico - 4872-18-3-4_MG | ecosystem: Environmental > Aquatic > Marine > Hydrothermal vents >...
GTGGAGATAACTGATCATGTAAGGATCATAAAAGTCTTCTTCGTAATGAGAGTACGTTAGCGAGCCTTCAGCTCGATAAAATTTGTTAAAAGGGTAATAGGCACTGAGATTAATACCCGAGACCTTTCGGGTAGCAATAGCATCGCGATAGGTTAAAAGGCTATAAAGAGCGGGATCGTAGTAATAGAAATCGGGGTAGTAATAGAAAGTATATTGAAAGGCACTGGTCGAGAACTGAAGACGGTTTCTCTGGTTGATATAGGAAAAGTAATAAGAGCGAAAACTTTGAACTTGGTAAGCCATAAGATAGAAAGTGTGATCGGCCAACAGGTCGGAAAAAACGATAGCTGAACCACCATAGATTGATCCATCGGTAGCCACAATGGCGTCCACAGGAGGGCGAGAGGTAAGATAGAGTTTGCCAATCCCGGTATAAGACTTAATTTTATTGGGATTTATTTCCACTGAAATGATTGGTTCGTATTTTTTAAATTTATACTCGGGGGGTCTTTTGGCAAAAACAATGGTTTTCTCTACCGTGGGTTCCAAGTCTTCCGGCCCGAATATCTGGAAAGCTCCTTTATTGAAAGAAAGAAAAATTATTTTTTTGGGATTCTGTGGATGTGGCAAGGGGAAGAAATTACCCGTCCTCACATCAGTATAGCGTTTTAGTTCGCCGGTTTTTAGATTAAGTGAATAGATGTTATAGGCGCCCCGGGCATCTCCGGAGAAGAAGATTTCCTCTCCGCTGGCATTGAATTCCGGAGAAATAGTATGCCCTCGCCCAAAAGTTAGCTGAGTTTTGTCCTTTAAGTCATCAATTGGGGACAGGAAAAGTTTGTCGTAAGCCTTTAGGCGAATAGTATAGGCGATTTGTTGTCCATCCGGGGAAATGGCCGGCGCTTTTTCAAAGAGGTCATCATTAGTCAGATTGACAATTTCTTCACTTTCTAAATCCAGTCGGAAGATATCATGTCGACCGTTTCTAAAGGCAGTAAAGAAGAGTTGCTTCTTCTGGGGATGAAATCGGGGGGAAGAGGGTTGGTCATAAGGAATTTTAATTTTCCGAATGATTTTGCCATTTAAAGCATTCAGAATAAAGAGAGCGTATTTCTCTCCAGATCGACCGAAGAAAGCAATTTGATCACCGTCGGCTGACCAATCTAAATCGCGACCTTTAGAAGGGTCAATCTCAAACTTGATGTTTTCATATTTCCAAGTAAATCCTTTAGTGATGTTGCGAATGATTCGTCCATCTTTGGTGGAAATCATGATGATGTCGATATCAGCGTCCTTAACGTTATAAGTAATGGCTGCCACTATATCACCCGAAGGCGAGAGGGTGTGGGAGAAGGAAAAATAATAGGGATTTAGAGGAAATTCTGGCCCAAGAGGTAGACTGTAATCTTCTGGGTTCTCCCTAAGTAAGTAAGGACGGTTCTTTTCCCGGAGGTATTTTTTAAAAGCATGGTTAAATTCCTTATAAGTTAGGCCAAAGGCCCGCTTGATGGGGTCTCTTTTGCCGATCAAGGGAGAATTTTTCATAGATTGCCAGAATTCCCGAATGCCACTTTTACCAAACTTGGCTTCAATGAATTCGTAAATGGCGTGTCCAAAGTCATAAGCTGGGTCTCGCGGCAGTGGATAACGGGAGAGCATTTGCCCTGACTTAGTAAGCTCTGGAATGCGGTCGTTCAGGACCGCATCACGGACAATAAGGGAGGACCAGGCCGACCAATTGCGGGTATTGTACTCAGAGAAACCTTCAAAGACCCAAAGTGGAGGAGCTGAGACGGCGTAGAGCGCACCACCTGGGCTCCCCCAGAGAAGATCATATTCGAAAATATGGGTTAATTCATGTTCGATGAGGTCTTCCATCTCATCCACAGCTAAGTCACCATGCAAGGCTATCCGGTAGAGCACTGGCTCGGCTACCCCTAGCACCCCCTCGGAGACCCGAAACAAGTTGGTTTGTTCAAATTCGGTAAAGGTGGAATAAAAGATTAGAGGAACAGTGGCTGAGAGTTCATGTTTTATTTCCTGGCTAATCCGGCGGTAGGCGCTTTCAGCCAGCTCAGCAATGATTTTAAGGCGTTCCAAATCGTCGTGGTAATAGTAAATGTCAAAGTGTTCAGTTTGATAGTGTTTCCAGTGGAATTTTTTGTACTGAACTTTATTTTTTCCATAATAAGGAAAATAAATATATTGAGCGGTTAATCCCTGGACAAAGCTCAGGATAAGGATAAACAATAGCCATTTAGTGGTTTTAATCTTCATGATAGGCCTCTTTATCGAATTAAATATCGTTCCTGAATACGTTGGCCTCCCAAGAGGCGACGGAAGAGCTTAAGTTTTAATTTCTGCATAAGGTCGAAGAGGGCAAAATAAGCTGTCTGATTTTTATTCTGATAGAATTGAGTCTCTTTGAATTGGCGATGATAGATAACTTCTCCTGTAATAGAGTCAATGAGATATAAATCAAGGAGAAGGGAATAAAATCGACGTTCCGCCAATTTCGGAGAAGAAGAAAAGGGGTCTTCAAATTGACGTTTTTCCTTGCGCAGTAGAGCCTTACGAACTTCTTCCTTGTATTCCACTGAACCGGTGAAAAAGAGGGTTTTTTCCCCTGGCGCCTGACTTTTCCAAAAATTCTTATCTTTTAAGGCCTCCTCATTGTTGATTTCTAAATCCAGCTGGGCCACTTTCTGGTCTATTTGCTTACTCAATTCAAATTGAAAATAGTCTCTTATTTCTTTGTTAAGATCCACGCCTTTGGGTTGTTTTTTAATAATAAAATTGACTAGTCTAATTTCCGAATATTTATCTAGATCAACAGTTGCCTTAGCCGGTAATTCTAGACGGAGTTTGACATAATTATAGCCGGCACAGCCAAAAGTAATAACCACAAGACTAGGAAGTAACCAGAAATATTTAATTATTTTTGCTTTTAGCATTTTTATTCTCAGCCTTGGAAGAGGGGCTTTCCTCTTGGAGGAAGGTAGCTTTAAATTTATTATAATTAGCTTGAATGTAGCGATTATTAGGAGCCAGTTTTAAAGCTAATTCGTATTCTCGCTTTGCTTCTTCCCAAAAGCCTTTTTTTTCATAGGCCACAGCGAGATTATTATGAGCCGCGGCAGAGTCCGGATTTTGCTGGAGGACTTTTTTCCAGCGGAAAATAGCCTCATCCCAAAGGTTTTGTTTAGCCGCGGTGATCCCAAAGGTTAGTTGAGAGTCTCCTTGGGTAGAGGCGCATCCCGTAAAGGTAAGAATAACGCTTATTAGCAAAATTACTAGAATTATGGAAAGTATTCGCATCTGCCCAGTCTCTTTTAAGATACTCTTTTCCTCTAAAATTTGTCAATTTATTATTAAGCAAAAAATATGCCAATCAAATTTATCTGGATGGTTTGAAGAGCTTTTGTCCTAAGGACAGGACAATTGTCCCAGCTTTAATTCTGCGAAGCAGGGACCAACAAGGGATTGTTCAGCGAAAAAGATGGATATCTTCGACTAAACTTTTGGTTAAGGGAAATTTTCTTCGCCCCAAGAACTATTTAAGCCCACCCTTGAAGAGCCTGGGAGAGAAGATATAGCTGATTCTCTTTTACTTCTATGGCAATTTAGTGATTATTTATATAAAAAATAGGGGAAGGAGATAGTTTTTAGAGAAAAGGCTAAGTTCAATTTTATATTTTTAGGTACTCATTACTACTCTGAACCTATTCCAGCTTATAAAATGGTTCAACTTGTTCAATAATAAAAGACAATATTCTAATTTTTTAATCTTGCGAGCTCGCTTGTAACCAAAACCCTTGGATTTTTGGCTGAGTTATGCTATAAATTACTTTCTTTTATATTTACAATCCTCATCATAAGAGAGAAAGAAATGCCAAAAGTTTGTGCTATTTGCGGAAAAGGACCTCTGTTTGGTCAGACCCTGAGTCATTCTCATAAGGCCTCCAAAAAAAAGTGGAAACCTAACCTCCAGCGGGTGAAGGCTCACACGGAAAAAGGCATCCAGCATATTTGGGTATGTACTCGATGTTTAAGAGCCGGAAAGGTCAAGAAAGCCGTTTAAGTAGCCTTACCGGTGGATAACTGAAATCACTTCTTTTAATTTATTTATTTCCTGTTGTATTTTCTGAAGATGGTTGTAGTCTTTCACAATTAAGAGGAGCGAGATAAGAGCTTTTCCATCGGGAAAAGTAGAGGCTTTGACCTGTTTTATATCACTTTTATGCTGAGCAATGGCGGTGGTGATTTGAGCTAATAAACCAGGCTTGTCTTCAGTGGTAATCTGGAGACGAGCGGTGAAAGGACCACGGACATTAGGGGCCCAAGAGACCTCAACAATTCTATCTGGATTAAGTATTTCCCGGGTAACTAAAGGACAGCGGAGGGCGTGAATGGTTATGCCGTGACCTGAGGTGAGGTACCCGATAATGGGTTCGCCTTTAATGGGATGGCAACATTTGGCTAAACGTAAACTGGGACGATCAGCTCGGGAGATTTGAATTTCAGAAGTGGGACGCCGAGGAAGACGCGGCATCATTTTTTTAATGATCGATTTCTTTTTATCCTTTTGACGAGACTCTTGGGAGAGGCGGTGAAGTAATCGAGAGGAGAAAACAAGCTTGCCACTACCCAGCAAGACGAAAAGATCTTCCGCAGTTTTGATTCTGAAATTAGTTAATTGGGCTATTAATTTGAGGAGTGAGGCAGAAGGAGGAGTGGGCCAGCCATGTCTCTGGGCTTCAATCTGCCAGAGCTGACGACCCAAGATGAGATTTTGTTGGCGTTTTTGTTGATTAAGCCATCTTTTGATTTGATGCCGAGCAGCGTGGGTAAAAGCCATGTTAAGCCATTCGCGAGAAGGGTAGATATCGGGTTTGGTAATTATTTCCACCATATCGCCAGATTTCAAAATGGTTTTCAATGGGGCGCGCCGTGAATTTATTCTAGCTTCGGCAGCATGAAGGCCAATTTCAGTATGTATTTTGAAGGCGAAATCTAAAGCGGAAGCCCCTAGAGGGAGAGAGATTCTTTCTCCCTTGGGAGTCAAAACAGTTATATCTTCTGGAAGAAGATTGCTTTTTAAGGAGTAGAGGAAATGTTTGGGACTTTTGTGGTCTTGATAAAGATCCACCATTTCCCGCAGCCAGTGTAAACGGAGATTTTCGCCGCGATCGGGGGGCGGACCGGGGTCCTTGTATTTCCAATGAGCCGCAATGCCATTTTCGGCTAGTTCATGCATTTTGCGAGTTCGGATTTGGACTTCGATTGTTTTTTTCTTGCCCACAATGATAGTCGTATGAATAGATTGATAAAGATTAGGCTTAGGCATGGCGATGAAGTCGTGGAATCGATGAGGCATGTGAGGCCAGTTTTCATGAATTATCCCTAATGCTTGGTAGCAATTCGAGGTAGTGTCAGTAATAAGTCGCAAGGCCATAAAGTCATAAACTTCTTCAAAGGAAATTCCTCGACTTTTCATTTTGTTATAAATGCTATAGAGTCGTTTGAGTCGATATTGAATCTCAGCTGGGATCTGGTTGTCTTTCATTAAAGAAGCCATGATTTTTTTAGTTTTCTTGAGGGTTTTTTCGGCTTCCTTTTTCAGTGGTTCAACTAATGAAGCAATTTTAAAATAACTTTCAGGATCAACATAGCGGAAAGACAGGTCTTCTAGTTCAGCTTTGATGCGACCCATCCCCAGGCGGTTGGCCAGGGGAGCGTAAATATCCAATGTTTCTTGGGCCACTTGGCGTTGTTTTGCTTCATCCAGATATTTTAATGTTTTTAAGTTGTGGAGCCGGTCAGCCAGCTTGATGAAAATTACCCGCAAATCATCTGTCATGGCCAAGATAATTTTGCGAATACTTTCGGCATGGCGGGTTTCCGGAGAAGCCTCTTGCAGACGACTTATTTTAGTTACTCCCTCTACTAGATGGGTGACCTCCTTACCGAAAGCCTGATGTAGCTCAGCGGCGGTGACTGGGGTATCTTCTAAAACGTCGTGCAGGAGACCAGCCGCGATAGTCACTGGATCCATCCTCATTTCAGCCAGAAAGGCAGCCACTTCCAGAGGATGACTGAGATAAGGTTCCCCGGAGCGCCGGGTTTGCCCTTGATGAGCTTGAGCAGCAAAAACATAGGCTTTCTTTAAGAGAGCCAGTTCTTTTTCAGGAAAATAGTCAATCTTATCTAAAATATCGTCAAAGCGGATCATGGTGATTGCCAATCAGACATTATTTATGTCCCAAAAGTGAGTTTTGCTCTCGCTTTTTAATCCAAGTAACGGCCTCAAGGAGGTCACGGGCGATATAAGCTGGCCTCAGACCTTTGTGCTGAAGTGTGCTCCGTGATTTTTCTCCATACCCTGTTAGCACTAAAATTGGTGTGGCTCCGATATTAAATCCAAATTCGATATCTTCTACTTTGTCGCCGATCATATAAGAGCGACTAAGATCGAGATTCCAGTCATGGGCAGCCCGAAAGCCTAATCCAGGCAAAGGCTTGCGGCAACTGCAATCTTGACGATAGCGGGGATCAGCCGAGAAGCGGTAATGAGGGCAGTAATAGAAGGCTTCAATTCGGGCCTGGTGGGCTAGAAAATCATGATGCATGCGCTGGTGGATGGCCAGCAATTCCTTTTCTTTGATAAAACCCCGACCGATACCAGACTGATTGGTAATGACAATAACTTTAAAGCCTAGCTGATTAAGCTCTCGAACGGCTTCAAAACTATAGGAGTAGATTTCAATTTGATGGTAGGAATTGGGGTAGCCTACGTCCCGATTGATAGTGCCATCACGGTCGAGAAAGACGGCTCGGTGGGTCATGGTTTATCCTATAAATTTCTCCGCAGCGGCCAGAACTTCTTCAGGAGCAATCGAGGTTAGACAACGATGATCAAAGGGACAAGTTTGGTACCGACAGGGCCAGCAAGGAGCCTCTTTTTTGAGCACGACTGCTGGTTGTCGGTAGGGACCAGTCACTCGAGGATCAGTCGGGCCAAACAAAGCCACCACAGGCGTCTGGAGAAGATTGGCCAGATGAAGAGGGCCCGAGTCGTTGGCCACGACCAGAGAAGCCTCCTGGAGAAGTTGCAAGAGAGTACTCAGACTAGTTTGGCCGCAGAGATTTTTAGGCGAAGGTGACAGAGGAGATGAGATTTGCTCTACTAAAGGGATATCTTCAGCCGTGCCGATGATTATTACTTCTAGTCCCCGGTTGAGCAGCTCACCGGCCAATTCAGAAAAGTACTTAGGGGGCCAGCGTTTAGCCGGTCCATAGGCAGCCCCGGGATGAAGTATAACCCAGGGCCGATCGGCATCCAGGTGAAAAGTTGCGGCTAGAGAAGTTCTTTGATTTTTAGTCGAGGGCAGAGAGAGGCTGAAATTTTCAACACCTGGACTGCTGAGAGAACAACCTACCTGTTGAAGCAACTGACGATAGTACTCCACTTGATGAATGGGCCCAGAGGGAGGGGAGGCAGTCTTGGTGAGAAGAAAACTCCGGCCATCCTTAGCATACCCCCACCGTTGAGGAATGCGAGCTAGAGTTAGGAGTAAAGCTGAGGCGAAGGAGTTGGTCAGGAGGATAGCCAAATCGAATTTTCCTTCACGCAGATGATGGGAGGCGAGCCAGTAATCGCGAGGCTTATGAAGGGGTTGGAGAGGAATGTATTCTTGAATAAAACCGAGGGATTGGTAAAGTTCTTTAGCCCAAGCTTGTCCTAAGATGGTAATTTTAGCTTGGGGAAAGTTGTGCTGGATGTCTTTGAGTGCCGGCACAGCTAAGGCAGCATCACCTAGCCAATTGGGAGCGCGGATAATTATTTTCATTTCGATTTAATTTTAATCTCGGGGGTAAGGGTTGTCAAAGAAGCCTTTTTCTTTCCTGCACAGGCAGTGGTTTACTTTGAATCAGATTTTTTCTCTGGGCTACTCGTGGTTGGCTCTCCTGTTTTCTTCTCCTCACTCTTTTTCTCCGCAGCCTTTTCTTTATGGGCAGAGTTGGAAGGGTTAGGACGGGCATAGTCAGTTACATACCAGCCACTGCCCTTGAAATGAATGGCTGGAGCAGAGACTATTTTTTGAACTGGGCCACCGCAACGTGGGCAGGCTTCTGGTCCAGAGTCATTGATTTTTTGAAAAAGCTCAAAACAATAGCCACAGTGAAGACATTTATATTCGTAAATAGGCATTGTTCTTAACCCCGATGAATTCATCAAGGAAAAAGTAAATAAAAATTATAGCATAAACCGGCTGAATGTCAAAAAGCAGGCAAGGACAAGGAATTCTTGAGCAATTTTTATTTTTATTTGTGGTGTGGCTAGCCTCCAGTAAACTTCATAGTTTAACTATAACCAGAGGGGATGAGTTTGATTAGGTCACCGCCTATCCCCATTAGGGTTGATCTGACTAGGAAAGCGGAGGTTAGGATCTATTGGGCGGAAGGGAATCGCAAGTGGACTTAAGTTGACAAAGAACCTTAAATTGGTATAATAGGATAACTTTTTTATTAGAAATTTTTTAGATAGTGGCAGATGATGATTATTGATATTGAACGTATACCTAAGGAAGGGCTCCACATTGACCGGGATTTTGAGCTGGAAAGCAGTGAGCTGATCGAGGAAGAGGCCGTTTTACTGGAACCCTTGCATGCTGAAATTGATTTGCATAAAGAAGGAGATGAGCTCTTTATCAAGGGAAAGATTCATACAGTGGTTAGTTTTATCTGCAGTCGCTGTTTGTCGCCTTTTGAGTATTTAGTTGATTCGGAATTTGATCTGGTTTATTTGCCCGAGGAATTGTTTGAAATAAAAGAGGAATTGACCGATGATGACTTAGATTTATTTTTCTACGTTGAAAATCAGATTAATCTCAGAGAAATTGTTTTAGAACAGCTTAATCTCACTTTTCCTATGAAGCCTTTGTGTTCGCCTGATTGTCAGGGGATCTGCCCCATTTGTGGCCAGGTGATTAATGAGGGAAACTGCCGGTGCATTCGGAAGTCGACCGATCCCCGGTTAGAGAAGCTTAAAACTTTTATAAAGAGATGAAAAATGGCTAATCCTAAAAGACGACATTCTCATTCCCGTAAGGGAAAAAGAAGAGCCCATAATGCTTTGAGCATGCCTCCCCTGTCTCTCTGTCCCAATTGTGGTACGCCTAAAATTCCTCATCGAGCTTGCCCGGAATGCGGGTATTATCGGGAACGACAGGTTATCGAAGGAGCGGAAGAATAAGCCAGTCGCATGAGTGCGGTGAAAATTGCAGTTGATGCTATGGGAGGTGATTTCGGCCCTCCAGTTATAGTTGAGGGGGCTGTCCAAGCTGTGGAAAATTATGGGGTTGAGATTCTTTTAGTGGGCACCGAAGAGGTTATCCAACGGGAACTAAAAAGTGTGAGTCCACTTCCCCCAGGCTTACAGATTGTTAATGCTTCCGAACACATTGGTATGGGTGAGGGATTACTTTCGTTTCGCCGCAAGAAAAGGTCTTCAATTAGAGTTGGCATTCAGCTGGTAAAAGATAGAGAAGCCGCGGCTTTTGTCAGCATGGGCAACACGGGGGCCATTGTTTATCTCGCTCGGAAAGTACTGGGCTCTCTTCCCGGGGTGGAACGACCCGCTCTTTCGCTTTTAGTCCCTTCGCTTCAAGGTATGACTTTACTCATTGATGTCGGCGCCAATGCCAACTGCCAGCCTCCCCACTTAGCCCAATTCGCTATAATGGGCAAAGTTTTTATGGAATCGGTCTTGCAAGTCAATCAGCCCCGCGTAGCTTTGATGAGTATTGGGGAAGAAGAGACCAAGGGCAATGATCTTATTCGTGAAACTTATGAAATTTTGAAAAAAATGCCGCTGAATTTTATCGGCAATGTGGAAGGGAAAGATATTTTTGCGGGCAAAGCTGAAGTTATTGTCAGTGATGGTTTTACAGGAAATGTAGCCCTTAAAGTTAGTGAGGGAATGGTAGATACTCTCATGCATTTGGCACGTTATGAAGTGATGAAGAATTTATTGGCCAAAATTGGTTTCTTTCTAATGAAACGCAATTTAAAAAAGATATATAAAAGAGTAGATTATTCTGAATATGGAGGAGCTCAATTACTAGGAGTCAACGGAGTTGTGGTTATCGGCCACGGGCGTTCTTCAGTTCGAGCCGTGAGAAATGCTATTCGCCTGGCCCGTGATTTTGTGGTGAATGGTGTTCAGGAGAAAATCCAGCAGGAGATAGCTAAATATTCTCCTGGCCGGACTCAATAAAGGAAATGATTATCTAGAGGGAAGGAATGATTTTTAAAGACAAACTCTCTATTGTCACTGGTGCTTCCCAAGGAATAGGGAAAGCTATTGCTGAATTATTGGCTCAAGAAGGAGCCCAGGTCATTCTCTGGGATATTCAGGAAGACAAGCTGCAGGAGGTGGTGGACGGAATTAATAAACAAGGAGGGCAAGCAGCTTATTTTCGAGTGGATGTCGCCTCGTTTCCTCAGGTGGAAGCCACTGTCAAGGAAATCCTTGATGATTATGGTCAGATTGACCATCTGGTGAATAATGCTGGAATAACCCGTGACAATCTTTTAATGCGGATGAGTGAGTCGGAATGGGACCAAGTTTTGAGTGTTAACTTGAAAGGGGTCTTTAACTGTTGTAAGGCGGTTATTCGAGCCATGATGAGTCGCCGCCAAGGGAGAATTGTTAATATTGCCTCGGTAGTGGGATTGATGGGTAATGTGGGACAGACTAATTATGCTGCTTCCAAAGCCGGGGTTATTGGTTTTACTAAATCTTTAGCGCGAGAAGTCGCCTCTCGGAACATCACGGTGAATGCCATCGCGCCTGGATATATATTGACCCCTATGACCGAGGCACTCTCAGAACAGACCAGGCAGATGTTTCTCAACCTGATTCCCTTACGGAGGTTTGGCACGCCTGAAGACGTGGCTCGAGCCGTGCGCTTTCTTTTATCTGAGGATGCCGCCTATATCACGGGGCAAGTTTTGGGCGTCAATGGAGGTATGTATATGTAGAAAGGCCGTAGGCCTTTTCGAAATTCATATTAGAGGAGGATATAATGGAGCGAGAAGAACTTCTCAAGAAAGTTAAAGCCATCGTGGCTGACAAACTCAGCATTAGTGAAGACCAGGTGACTGAAGATGCTTCGTTCATTGATGATCTGGGCGCCGATTCCCTGGATACAGTGGAGCTGGTTATGGCCCTCGAGGATGAATTTGATCTTGACATTCCAGATGAAGAAGCAGAGAAGTTAACCACGGTGGGCAAGGCCATAGATTATGTTCTGGAACAATTAGCCAAGAAAAAAGAAGAGAAGAATTAGTTCCTAGAGGCAATGGGGACTCTAAAAGCTCAGAGGGGTGGTTTATCTCGGCGGCGGGTGGTAGTTACTGGTATTGGTTTGGTTTCCCCTCTTGGGACGGGCACAGCTAAAAATTGGCAGGCTATCCAGGCTGGCGAAAACGGCATCAACACTATTTCTTTATTTGATGCCTCCCAATATTCATCTCAAATAGCTGGGGAAGTAAGAGATTTTGATCCTCAGGTCTTCATTGAACGCCGAGAACTACGCAAGATGGATCGTTTTATTCAATTTGCTCTGGCCGCCGCAGAGTTAGCCGTTGAGGACGCTGGCTTGAAGAGGGAACAAATAGAGGGAGACAGAAGTGGGGTTTATATTGGTTCAGGCATAGGCGGAATTGGGACAATAGAAGAGAACTATCGTATTTTATTAGAAAAAGGGCCTAACCGTGTTTCTCCTTTTTTTCTCGTAGCTTCTATTATTAATGAAGCTTCTGGCCAGGTCTCGATTCGGTTCCGGGCCAAGGGACCCAATTCAGCTACAGCTACAGCTTGTGCCACCAGTACCCATGCGGTAGGCGATTCTTTTCGGATAATTGCCCGGGGCGATGCAGATATCATGATTACCGGTGGAACTGAAGCACCTATCACCCCTCTTGGAGTGGCCGGTTTTTGTTCCCTCCGGGCCCTTTCCACCCGCAATGATGCTCCGGAGAAGGCGTCCCGTCCTTTTGATGCTCAACGGGATGGTTTTGTCATGGGAGAAGGAGCAGGTATTATTATTTTGGAAGAATTGGGGCACGCTTTGAAGAGAGATGCTAGAATTTATGCTGAAATTGTCGGCTATGGGATGACGGGGGATGCTTATCATGTGACAGCTCCTTGCTTAGACGGCGATGGGGCTTATCGGGTGATGAAATTGGCTCTGGAAGATGCAGGGATAGCTCCTGAGGAAGTCGACTATATCAATGCTCATGGAACATCAACTCCCTATAATGACAAAATTGAAACGCTGGCCATTAAGAAATTATTTCGGGACCATGCCTATAAATTAGCTGTCAGCTCGACCAAATCCATGACCGGCCATCTGCTTGGAGCTGCCGGTGGTTACGAAGCGGGCATTACTGCTCTGGCCTTATTCCACCAGATCCTGCCGCCTACCCGTAATTACGAATTTCCTGATCCTGAATGTGATCTGGATTATGTTCCCAATCAGGCCCGGGCTGCAGAGATCCGCTATGCACTGGCCAATTCATTCGGTTTTGGCGGAACTAATGGCACCCTACTTCTGAAGAGATATGTTGAATGACTCCCTGGCGGTGAATTGAGCCAGCTAGAGAAGAGAAAAAATACTCACATTGATTTAGATAAAAGGAGGTGGAAGTGAATTTATTTGTCTTTGTGAAGAGAGTTCCGGACACAGAATCAAAAATACGGATTAATGAGACGGGAACAAATGTGGTTTTTGAAGGCTTGAATTTTGTTTTAAATCCGTATGATGAGTATGCTGTCGAGGAAGCTCTGCGAATAAAAGAGACTCATGGAGGGCAAGTTACAGTTTTTTCCGTAGGCCCAGATGAAACCCAGGCCATACTCAAGAAATGTTTAGCCATGGGAGCAGATGAGGCAGTTTTGATTAAAGATGATGAGGCGGAGCTATATGATGGTTGGCGGATTGCTCGAATTATCGCTGCCCTATTACAGAAGAAATACTCCGAATTTGACCTCTTGCTTTTCGGCAAACAATCTGTGGGGGCGGATAATGCCCAGGTACCCTCGATGGTGGCTGAAATGCTGGGCTTACCCCAAGTTAATGTCATCACCAAGCTGGAGCTGACTGACTCCAAAGGGGTGGCTTACCGGGAGATTGAAGGAGCCCATGAAAAGGTGGAATTCAATCTGCCAGCGGTGCTCAGTGCTCAGAAGGGATTAAATGAGCCGCGATATGAAACCTTGCGAGGCATAATGGCGGCTAAGCGGAAACAGATCCCCGTGCTTACTCTTGAAGAATTGGGGTTGACTCCTGAGGAGGTAAAACCCCGTCTGGAAATAGTCAAGGTAGAATCTCCGCCCGCCAGAAAAGCAGGGCAGGTGATCGAAGATGAACCACGGGTAGCAGCCCAAAAGTTGGTGGCTTTTCTGCACGAAGAAGTCAAGGTGATATAAGGAGGGGAATCATGATTCTAGTTTATATTGAGATAAGAGATGAGCAGATTAAGAAGGCCTCTCTAGAGGCGCTCTCTGAGGCTCGCCGACAGGCCCAAGCCGACGAAGAAGTAGGCGCCGTGGTCATTGGCTCTTCCGCCGAAGGAATCCGGGCTTCACTCCAGGAGTATGGTGCCGATAAGATTTATTGGGTCGACCAGCCTCTCCTTCAGAATTATACTTCTTCCGGTTATACCGAAGTTTTAGCTCAGCTGGTCCAGAATTTAGCTCCCCAGGCAGTTTTTATAGCCGCCACTGCTCTTGGCCGCGATCTAGCGCCTCGACTGGCGGCTCGACTGGGAGTGGGGCTGGCTTCAGATTGTATTCAGGTCAGCCGAGAGGCAGGGGCCTTCCTTGCGGTTAGACCTATTTTTGCCGGTAAAGCCTGGCTCACGGTTCGTCTTCCCCACCAGCCAGCCTTAATCACTTTGCGGCCGAATGTGTTTCCTTTAGAAAAAGGGGCCCAACCTCAAGCTGAAGAGGTATCCCCTGAAATTTCTTTGACCGAAGATATGATTAAAGAAAAGGTAGTAGAACTAGTCAAAGGAGAACAAGAGGAGTTGGATGTCACCGAGGCAGATATAGTTATTTCTGGAGGAAGGGGATTGAAGGGACCGGAGAATTTTGAGTTACTCCGTCGTCTGAGTACCCTGTTGCCTAATTCCGCTATTGGGGCTTCCCGTTCGGCGGTGGATGCAGGTTGGATTGACCATCAGCATCAGGTTGGCCAGACTGGCAAGACAGTTTCGCCTACTCTGTACATGGCCTTTGGTATTTCCGGGGCGATCCAGCATCTGGCCGGGATGTCTTCTTCTAAATATATTGTGGCTGTTAATAAAGACCCAGAGGCACCTATTTTTAAAGTGGCCGATTTTGGTATCGTGGGTGATCTCTTCGAAGTTGTTCCTCATCTGGAAGAGGAATTAAAAAAATATAAGAGTCAAACCTAAGGCATTCTTCTTTTTATTAAAAGGACGACAGCTCAGCCGACCGGCTTTGGGCGAAGGGTAAGAATCCTTTTTCTCTTCCCAACATAATTTGTTTGAGGGCCATAGCCCTCAAGCGGAAGTCTCTGTTTATGGCGGGCCTCCTCTCCAGTCTTAAGTCCCATTAGGGATTTTTGTTGGGGATAAGTTGACTTAAGTTTTCTAACTGGTGAGTTAACAGTTATTCTTCGGGATAAACCTCTTTTCCAGGGTGATTCGAACTTTTAATAAGGACTACTCTCCCCGCGACCGCTCTGGAGAAGCACTTGGTTGGTGGCTGAACGGGATTCTCCGACACTAGTCACATAAATGGCGGGGGAGTCCACTACCGGACATTTGTTTTCACAGATGCCGCAGCCTGTACATCTTTCCAGCTCGACAAAAGGAGCCCGCTGGGTGGTGGTGGAGCCATCGGGCAGTTGAACTGTGGTCTCCACGAGTTGAATTGCTTTAGGAGAAACTGGACAGTGTTCTTCGCAGACTAGACAGGGCTCCCCGATTTTCCAGGGGATACATCTGTTCTTGTCCACCCAGGCAGTGCCGATCTTAACCGTAGCTTTGTCTTCAACCCGAAGAGGCTGAATGGCCCCAGTTGGACAGACTTGGGAACAGAGTGTGCAATAATACTCACAATGACCGATACGAGGGACTAGAATCGGCGTCCAGACGCCTTCGGGTCCAGCCTCAGTCAGGGCTGGTTGGAGACCGTTGGTGGGGCAAACTTTCATACATTCCCCACATTTGACACACTTTTGAAGAAATTGCTCTTCAGGCAATGCTCCTGGAGGACGGATGCGTTTGGCTGAAGCTCGGACTCGGGAGGGAGAGAGCCGAAAGAAAGGCACCGCCAAGGCCCCGAGTAGAGTTGTGGCCAGAAGCTTGCGCCGGGAAAGGTCAACCATGGCGGCTGGTTGGGGGCGAAGAATGAAGGGAAAAGTGATGGCGGACGTCGGGCAGATTGCTCCGCAGGTAAAACAGTAAACACATTCAGTTATAGCCCATTTTTCCTGAGGATAGGGGATGGCGTCGGTCTCGCATTGTAAGGTACATAGCCCACATTGGATACACTTGTCCTCGTCAAGATGAAGCTTTAAGCGGTTCCAGCGGGCAAAGAGGCCCAGAAGAGCGCCCAGAGGACAGAGATAGCGACACCAAAATCGCTCTTTTTTTAAATTAAGTAAGGCTATCCCGATAAAGATGAGCCCCAAACCAAGAGCCTGGAGAAATATCGTATTAACTCCTAGGTTTTCTGAAAATTGAACCAGTGTATCGCCTAAGGCAAAGAGGTGGAGTTGATAAGTCAGGGTGAGAAATGCGGAGAAAATAAAGGCCAAAGCGGGTAAAAGACTGGTGACAAAAGATCGATAGAGAAGGGAGAAAGGATCGAAGAAGCCCACTAGATTGAGACCTAGAAGGGCGGCACTCAATAAAAAGACCAGTAAGTAATATTTCCAGGCTTTAGGGGAAAAAGTGTCTTGGCTTTTAATCTTCAGCCATTTTAGTTTTTTGAACAGAAAGGAGAAGAATTGCTGGATGGCGCCAAAGGGGCAAATCCAACCACAGAAGACCCGTCCCAGAAGAAGAGTGAGGACAAGAGTGATGATGGAGAAGAGAAAAGCAGAAAAAATAAGGTGGGAGGCCAAGAAAGAAGTCAAACCTATGAGAGGATCAAAGTGGAAAAATATTTCTACGTTGCCGATATAGTCTTCTCCTGGAAAGCGGGTTTGCAAGAGGAGGATGAAAAATAGCGAGAAGAAGAGTAATTGAGAAATGATCCGAGCCAATTGGAGGAAACGGTAGGTTTTAGATTTTTTTCTCGACAATGTTCATTTTCTCCCGATGAATTTCTCCTTGCTTGTTTTGGTACGCCAGGCGTAAAAAGCCTAATTCCTCAGGTTTTATTTCAAAAAGGCCAGCTCCCAGAGCATCCACAGCCACATAATCTTGGCCAGCAATTACAGTTTTGGCCAGTTTGACATCCGAGAGGCGGCCTCCTTGGGGTCCATTTCTCCAGAGAATGCGATAGCCATCGAGAATAGTCAAAGTTGGTTTGAAAAAAGCGGCTAGATCAACCATGGCCTGATCGAGTTTTTGGTGGAGTTGATTACGGTTGCCGCCGAGGGCTCCCAACCAGTTCTTCATGCCCATCGTCAGACGGGAAAGGCTGTGATGTTTGGCAATAGGCACATTAATTATCTTATCGGTTTCAATAAATTCAGTATAAACTTCCCACTCCTTCAACCATTCACCATGAATAGAAACTTTTTTGAGGCGATGGGGATTAGGGAAGAGCACTTTAGCGCCGGCCGCCTTAGCCGCTTTGGCGATACCGGAACGGGCATAGGTGCGGCGGGCCGGATTGCAAGGGTTATCTAGCACTTTAACTTCTTTGGCGCCAGCTTCTAGAGCCAGTTTAACCACAGTGGCCACTACCTCAGGATTAGTGCAAGCGGCCTGTTTGGGAGTTCGATCCCAGCCGATGTTGGGTTTGACCACAACTACATCTCCTCGGGAGATGAATTTGGACATGCCTCCCAAAAGGTTGACGGCTGTAGTTACCAGTTGGCCAGGGGAATCGCCTTGAACAACAGCGATAGGAGAACCTGGGGTGGCTGATTGAGCCCAACTCCAAGGACGAAGAGAGACAACTAAGCTTCCCCAAGCTAAATCTTTAATAAAAGTTCTTCTTTTCATGATTTTATCCTTTACCCAGTGATTTGACATAATTAATTATACCCTCATAAATTCCGTAGGCAATTTCTTGGCGGTAACGGGCTGTTTTTAGTCGTGATTCCTCAGTGGGATTACTTAGATGAGAGATTTCTACTAGGACTGAAGGCATTTCGGCGCCAATCAGAACCCAGAATGGCCCTCCCTTGACACCCATATCTTTAATGGCTGAGAAATGCTTTTTTAAGCGATTAACCAAACTTTTCTGGATAGCTCGGGCCAATTCCTGGGATTCTTTGATTTTGCTGTTCTGGACGATCTTGAGAATGATTTCTTTCATTTTGCCGATGTTTTTAGAGGAAGTGGCGTTTTCCCGGGCAGCAATAGCGTTGACTGTAGGATCAGGGCTGAAATTAAGATAGAAACTCATCACGCCTCTTTTTTTACGGTTGGGATTGGCGTTAGCGTGAATGGAGATGTAAAGATCAGCTCTTTTCTGATTAGCGATGATGGTCCGATTTTCCAGAGGAATAAAAATATCTGATTCCCGCGTGAGAATAACTTCGAACTGATTTTTGGTTTCAAGTAATTTCTTCAAGCGAAGACATATGTCCAACACGACATCTTTTTCTTTTAAACCACTCCGGCCAATACACCCTGGGTCACGACCGCCATGACCTGGGTCGAGTACTATCCGGTGGACACCCAAGCCAAGTTGGCGGGCGAGAGTATAGCCGTTTTTAGTTGGTCGGGCCGGTTGGGGAGGGGTTTCTGGAGAGGCTTTTTCCTGGGGACGAGGATAAATATCCAAGACGATGCGAAAAGGATCGGGCAGAGGGAAGACTTCATAACGTTTGATTTGTTTGAAGTTTAGATCCACGACTACTCGGACCGTTTGGGGTGTTTTTTGAGCGATGCGGATGCGATGAATATAGGGATTATTCACATAGATGGTTTTCCCATGGAGGATAGGATTTAGTTTGGCTTGAAAGACATCGATGTAAATTCTGTCAGGTGATTTCAATTCGTTAAAGATATATTCCCTTAATTGACCCACATCGATGACAATCCGGGTATAGGAGGGATGGGTATAGGACCGGACATTATATACTTCCACTTGGTGTAGAGGAGGAGTCTTAGCCAGGATTGGAGAGACAAAAAGAATCCACCCGATGGCCAACCAGGTAGTTCTTTTCATCATAATATTCCCGACCAATTCTATCTTGACAGTTACATGAGGTCAACGCGAATAATTCAGGCTCCAAATTTTTTCAGTTTACCAGCATGGGCCAGCATGAGAGGCATAACTGAAAGGGCGGGAAAACGTCCTAGATGACCGGCCTGACAGGCGAGTTCGCTAAATCGTTCGACCTGATCGATCCGGGCCGTAGCCGCGTGAAGAAGCAAAGGATTGGGATGCCAGGAGTGACCTTTCAGAGCACAGGGAGTTGAATGGTCGGAAGTGACCACCAGAACTTCAGGTTTTAACTGGAGGAGGCGGGGGATAAAGGTATCCAATTCTTCAATAGCCCGAATTTTAGCTTCCCGGTGGCCATCTTCACCGGCTGAATCTGTTTTTTTAAAGTGCAGATAGAAGAAGTCATAGTGATGATAATTTTCTTCCAGGACATGAAAAATATCTTCTGTTTTTGGCCCTACTTCCAGAATTTCCATGCCCACCAGTTTGGCTAGACCTTTGTACATGGGATAATGAGCTATAGCTGCCGGATGAAGTTGGTAGAGCTCGGTCATGGTGGGGAGAGTGGGATGACGGGCAAACCCCCGCAGGAGAACGGTGTTAGCCTTGGGTTCATCCTTCAGGAGCTCGGTTACCTCATCAATAAATTGATTGACCAGTCGGGCAGTCTCCTCTGCTTCAGGAGCTAAAGCGCGAGTGTAAGTTAAGGGTTTATTTTCTTTTTGAGGGTCAGCATCGCTGAGTGCATCCGAGAGATCTGGAGCGGTAAATTTGACCACAAAACGGTGTTCTTTTCCCGGATAAAGGGTCACTTGAGGATGTGTCTTCTTTTGCCAAGCTTGATTAAGCTGTTCACATAAACGGCGGTTTTCTTCGGTCGGAATTCGGCCAGCCCGGCGGTCAACAATCAAGCCCTCGCGGAGGGTAGCGAAATTTCCTCGTGCCACTAAATCATGGGGACCAACGTCCACCCCTATACCTAGAGCCTCAAGAATGCCACGTCCTAAAAGATATTTAGTTGGGTCATAGCCAAAGAGCGAGAGATGGGCGGGGCCACTCCCAGGAGTAATGCCCATCAGCACGGGGTCGGTCACGCCACATACACTTTCCCGAGCCAGAGCATCAAGGTGAGGCGTATGAGCCTCTTCCAGAGGAGTTTGACCTTGAGTAGGGAGGTCTCCCAGGCCGTCAAGGACTAATAGGACAATTTTGGTTGGCGTTTTAAGAGTTAATTGGCGAGCTAAATCTTCCCAGTTCATGAGAAGAAACTATAGGCAATTAGGAAGAAGATGTCAATCTCTAGGAGGAGAGATGAGGACTCTTTTGGAAAATTTGGTCAAGAAGTCGGATTTTTTATTCCACAACTACTCAAAGTAAAGGAGAGGGAAAAATGCTATTTGCTGCTTGCTCGCCTCGATTTCCTCTGCTACAATCGATTAATGACGATGGTTTTGGTCCTTGACTTTGGTTCCCAATATACCCAATTGATAGCCCGGCGGGTGAGAGAATTGGGGGTTTTTTCTCAGATTGTGCCTTACCATACTCCTTTAGAGGAGATAAAAAAACTTAATCCTCGGGCCATTATTCTCTCAGGAGGGCCCCAGAGTGTCTATGATGACAATGCCCCGTTTCCAGATGAACGGGTATTTTCTTTAGGGATTCCTATCTTGGGAATTTGTTATGGATTACAAGTTATGGCCTCCTTGTTGGGGGGGCAGGTTAGGCCCTCAGCCAAGAGGGAATATGGTTTTGCCCAATTGCTGATCAAGAATGGTCAAGGCTTGCTCAGGGAGATGTCCTCAGGAACACAGGTCTGGATGAGCCACGGTGATTCTGTAGCTAAAGTTCCACCAGGATTTATTGTTTCTGCTTATACACAAAATTGTCCTATAGCTGTGGTTGAGGATCGGCAGAGAAAGTTTTTCGGCGTGCAGTTCCACCCTGAAGTAGTTCATACCCATCAAGGACGCCAGTTACTAGCCAATTTTTTATTTAAATGGGCGGGCTTAAAAGCTGACTGGAGTATGAAGTCTTTTATTGAGCAAAAGATTGGCGAAATAAAAAATCAAGTTGGCCAGGAAAAAGTCATTTGTGGCTTGAGTGGCGGTATTGATTCGCTGGTGACCGCTCTGCTTATTCATCAAGCCATCGGCGCGCGGTTGGTCTGTGTGCTGGTGGATAACGGATTATTGAGAAAGGGGCAATATGAGGAGTTGCTGCGGCGTTTTCGCAGGAAATTTTCTTTTAATTTGATTGGCCGCCGTGAGGAAGAGCGTTTTTTAAAGCGCCTAAAAGGTGTTCTTTCCCCAGAAAAAAAGAGAAAAATTATTGGTGAGGAGTTTATTCGAGTCTTTGAAGATGAAGCTCAACGACAAGGGGGCATTCGTTTCTTGGCTCAAGGGACAATTTACCCTGATGTCATTGAGAGTGTACCTGTCAAGGGGCCTTCGGCTAGTATTAAATCCCATCACAATGTGGGTGGCTTACCTCAGGAGCATGGTTTTGAGTTGGTGGAGCCTCTTCGAGAGCTATTCAAGGATGAAGTTCGGGAAGTGGCTCGGCAGTTGGGTGTTCCTCGCGATATAATTAACCAACACCCTTTTCCGGGACCAGGGCTGGCGGTGCGGGTAGTGGGTGAAGTCACACGTGAGAGACTGTCTTTATTGCGGGAAGTGGATGCTATTTTGTTGGAAGAGATCAAACGGTCAAGGCTTTATCCTCGCCTTTGGCAGGCTTTTGCTGTTTTACTGCCAGTAAAGGCTGTGGGGGTCATGGGGGATCAACGCACATATCAAAGCGTGGTGGCTCTCCGCCTAGTCACCAGTGTCGATGGTATGACGGCTGATTGGTACCCAGCCTCTCCCCGCTTACTTAATCGTTTAGCCACCCGAATTATAAATGAGATTAAGGGCGTCAATCGGGTAGTTTATGATATAACCTCCAAACCTCCAGGGACCATTGAGTGGGAATAGCTAAGTTTCTTTTAATGAGGGACCATGACTGAGAGTCAAGAGAAGAATTCTACTTTTATTCATCTCCATACCCACACGGAATACAGCATTCTGGATGGAGCGTTGCGCTTAGCCGATCTGGTTAAAGCTGCCAAGACCTTGAACATGCCGGCGGTGGCGATTACTGACCATGGGAATATATTTGGGGCCGTGAGTTTTTTTCGGCTGGCCAAAGAAGAAAAGATTAAGCCCATCCTGGGCTGTGAGATGTATGTGGCTCCCGGAAGCCGGAAAGATAAGAATCCCGAGAAAAATCAACCGGCTCACTTCCATTTACTTCTTTTAGTTAAAGACGCACTAGGCTACAGGAATCTTTGTGAACTGATTACCCGCAGTTATACCGAAGGTTTTTATTATAAGCCGCGGATTGACAAAGAACTTTTAGCCCGCCATTCCCAGGGATTGATCGGGCTGTCCGCCTGTTTAAAGGGAGAGGTTAGTTATTATTTGGAACAGGGCCGGGAGGAAGAGGCCGAAAGGGCAGCCCGGGAATATGCCCGGATTTTTTCACCGGGTGATTTTTATATTGAATTGCAGGACCATGGCCTGGAGGCCCAACAAAGAGTTAATCCCCGATTAGTGGCCCTGGCTCGAAAGCTGGGTCTGCCACTGGTAGCTACCAATGACGTCCATTATTTCCGCAAGGAAGATGCGGCCAGCCATGATGTGTTGCTCTGTATTCAGACTAATAAAAAGGTCTCTGAGGCGGACCGGATTCGTTTTGGCACCCAAGAGTTTTATTTCAAATCTTCTGAAGAGATGGCGGCTCTCTTTCAAGATGTTCCAGAAGCAGTGGTTAACACCACCAAAATTGCCGCCCGCTGTAATTTTGATTTTCCGGCGGTCGGCTACTCTTTACCTCGTTTCCAGCCCCCGCCCGGGTTTTCTCTTGAGGAATATTTTGAAAAAATCGCCTGGGAGGGATTGGAGCGAAAATTGGAAGTGTTACGGCCCCGCATCAAAGCCGGGCAGTTGCCTTCGGAGGAGACTTATCGGGAGCGCTTGAAAAAAGAAATCAGCCTGGTCAAGGATATGGGATTTGCCGGCTATTTTCTGATTGTTTGGGATTTGATTCGAGAAGCTCGCTCCCGGGGAATTCCCGTGGGACCCGGTCGGGGCTCAGCCGCCGGGAGTTTGCTGGCCTTTGTTCTGGGGATAACGGCCGTTGACCCTATCGAGTATAATCTTCTTTTTGAACGCTTTCTCAATCCGGAGAGGGTCAGTCTGCCGGACATAGATATTGATTTTTGTGGACGGCGCCGGGATGAAATTATTCATTACGCCACGGAAAAGTACGGCCGGGAGAATGTCTGTCAGATAATCACCTTCGGCACCATGGCCGGCCGTCAGGCGGTCCGGGATGTCGGCCGGGCGCTGGAAGTCCCGCTGCCCGAGGTGGATAAAATCGCCAAAATGATTCCCCCTCAGTCTCAAGGCTCAGCCATTGATAATGCCTTGCAGACGGTTCCCCAATTGAAAGAACTTTACACTAAAAATAGCAAGATTACCCATCTGCTTGACTTGGCCCGCAAACTTGAAGGCCAGGTCCGCCATCCCTCCATTCATGCTGCCGGGATAGTCATTGCGCCTAAGCCGTTGACGGAGTTTTTGCCTCTTTATATGTCCACCCGAGGTGAAATCACTACTCAATTTCCCATGCAGGATATTGAAGCCTTGGGTCTGTTGAAAATGGATCTGCTGGGCCTGCGCAATCTGACGGTTATCAAGGATACTTTGGAATTGATTAAGAAAGACACTGGTGAAGATGTTGATATTGATCATGTCCCCTTGGATGACAAAGAAACTTTTAAACTTTTTCAGGCCGGTAATACAGATGGTGTCTTTCAGTTTGAAAGTGCCGGCATGAAGGCTCTGCTGCGGAATTATAAACCGGAGAATTTTCGCGACTTGATTGCTTTAAACGCTCTTTACCGGCCAGGGCCTCTCCAAAGCGGCATGACTGAGGAGTTTATCAAACGCAAACATCATCCCGAATCCATTAAATATGACCTGCCCGAACTGGAGCCTATTCTCAAAGAGACTAAGGGTTTAATCGTCTACCAGGAGCAGGTAATGATGATTGCCACTGAGCTGGCCGGTTTTTCCCTGGCGGAGGCCGACTTGTTACGTAAAGCTATCGGCAAGAAGAAAACGGCGGTGATGAAAGCCCAACGGGACAGATTTATTCAAGGGGCCAAGAAAAGAGGTATCAGTCAGGCCCAGGCCAATCAGCTTTTTGAGACAATTAATTATTTTGCCGGCTATGGTTTTAACAAATCTCACAGTGCTGCTTATGCCTATCTGGCTTTTCAAACAGCTTACCTAAAAGCCCATTATCCCGTTTATTTTCTGGCGGCTCTTTTGACTTCAGAAGCGGAGAAAGGGGCCACTGACCAGGTAGTTAAATATATTAATGAATGTAAGGAAATGGGTATCCAAGTTCTGCCGCCGGACATAAATGAGAGCGAGCTGACTTTTACCGTAGTCAAGGGCAATATCCGCTTTGGATTATCGGCCATTAAGAATGTTGGTGAGCAGGCAGTTCGCTCAATTCTAGAAGCCCGCCGCAAGAGAGGTCGATTTAAATCACCTTTTGATTTAGTCCGCGATGTCGACCCCAAAGCCGTTAATCGGAAAGTATTGGAAAGCTTGATTAAAGCTGGCGCGCTGGATTCTCTGGGCTGGAAACGTTCCCAGTTGTTTCACCTGGTTGATTCGCTGATTGAGTATAGCCATAAAGTAAGCAAGTTGAGACACTCTCCCCAATCCATGTTGTTTGGACAGGAAGAACTGGAGGCGCCGCCTATCCCCCCCGAAATAGCTGATATGAAGGAGTGGGATGAGGCGCAGGCCTTGGCCTATGAGAAAGAGGCCCTGGGATTTTATATTTCTTCTCATCCGCTGGCTCAATACGGCAATTACTTGCGGCGACTGGTGACGCACTCCATCAATGAGCTGGAAGAGGCCGGCGAGAATGGGCGGGAAATCCGGGTGGCCGGCATTATTGCTTCCCTCAAGCAAATAAAGACCCGTCGCGAGGAGCGGATGGCCACTTTTGTTCTCGAAGATATGACCGGCCAGTTGGAAGTGGTTGTTTTTCCCGAAGCCTATCAAAAGAATTATGAGTATCTCCGGGAAGATCTGCTGGTCTGGGTAAGAGGCAAACTTTCCCGGGAAGCCGATTCTCCTCGGCTGATACTTTCGGAAATTATGCTGTTAGAAGAGGCCCTGGAAAAACAGGCCAAGAAAGTGGTAATTCGGCTGTATTTACCCGGGCTGGAAAAAGTTTTTCTCGAAGAGCTAAAAGAGTTGCTGGCTGAGCATCCAGGCAAATGCCCGGTTTACTTCGAATTGGAGAAGCCTCTCTCCTTTCGCCTTTTACTCCAATCGGTTGAGTGTCAGGGAGTCAGGCCTTCGGATAAACTCCGCCAGCGGGTGGAGAACCTCCTGGGGCAAAATACTTTTTTTGTGGATTATAATAACAATCATCGTTAGTTAAAAAGAAGGGGTCAAGGAAGTAATTGAGTTGGGATTAGCCCTTCACCTTTCCCCTTGGCTAATTGGCCAACTGAGGGTCAGATACTTGTAACAGTTGTCAGACACCATATAACTTGGGCGTCGCATAATTTTGTGGTGTCTGACACCCAAGTAGTGATGCAGACACCCGATAATTTTGTGTCGCATAATATTAAGGTGTCTGACACCAAAGCAATGACACCCAATTAATATGTTCGCCTTACGTCTATTTTTCATCGTACGAGGTTTTCACCTTTCACCCATGACCGCCAGGCAAGCCCCGTAGAAGAAAAAGTTTTAGGTTGGCTGGCTTAAAATTGTCTTTTCTTTTTATTATCTTACTCCATTATCTTCTTTGGCACTTTCCGTTTAGGCTGGGGAGAACCGACTGGGGGAAGAAGTCTTTAGATTAAACTGCCTGAGAAATGAGAAAAAATTTTGTTATTCAAGGTGAAAGGTGAAGATCTAACCTCATTCTTACCCTGGACCGAAAGAAAAATTTCGGGGAAAAGTTTGCGGGGATGAGAGAGGGAGACAAGAGTCCACCGAAGCTGCGGGGACAGCCATCAGGATGATCAGTAAAAATTTAAAAATTAATCCCGGGGAATAATCCCCTTTTCCTCCAGATAATTGATGACCAGCTGGCAGCACTCCTCGACCGAAAGGAGACTTGTATCCAAAACCAACTCCGGCTGGAGGGGTTCTTCATAGGGAGCGGAGATGCCGGTGAACTCCTTGATTTCTCCGGCCCGGGCCTTTTTATAAAGGCCTTTCGGGTCGCGCTGTTCGGCTACTTCCAAAGGCACCTTGACAAAGACCTCGATGAATTCTCCGGGAGGCAACAACTCCCGGGCTTTCTGGCGGTCAGCTCGATAAGGGGAAATAAAGGCGGTCATGGTAATTAAACCAGCCTGAGCAAACAGTTTGGCTACCTCGCCGATCCGCCGGATGTTTTCCTCCCGGTCTTCAGGGGAGAAGCCCAGGTCTTTATTCAGACCATGGCGGATGTTATCTCCATCCAGCACAAAGGATAGGTGACCACGTTCAAACAGTCTTTCTTCCACAGCGTGGGCGATGGTGGATTTGCCCGAGCCGGAAAGCCCGGTAAACCAGACGACTACTCCCTTTTGGTTGAGGAGGCGTTCCCGGTCTTCTTTGGTAATGGCCCCCTCATGCCAGGTAATATTGGTGGCTTTTTGACGGACCATGACTTACCTCACTTTGATTTATGGCGGTAATAGTCGAGCAGAATCTCGACCACCTCGGGACGGCTGAATTCCTTGGGGGGCTTTTCTCCCCGGGCCAGCATTTCGCGGAGTTTGGTGCCGGAGATGAGAACCCGGTCTTCGTTGGTATGAGGACAGGTTTTCAGCGAAGCCATGCCGTCGCATTTATAACACCAGAATGTCCAGTCAATTTTTAAAGGTTTGATCTGGAGGTCGTTTTCGTCGATTTCATCAAAGATTTTCTGGGCGTCGAAAGGCCCATAATAATTACCCACTCCGGCATGGTCCCGGCCGATGATTAAATGACTGCAACCGAAATTCTGGCGGAAAATGGCGTGAAGCACAGCCTCCCGGGGTCCCCCGTAGCGCATTTCCATGGGGTAAACTTTGAGCACCACCCGGTCGCGCGGATAATACTTGTCCAGGAGAACCTCGTAACATTTCATTCTGACCTCGGCCGGTATGTCATCAGCTTTTAATTTGCCGACGAGGGGATGAATAAAGAGACCGTCCGAGACTTCTAGAGCGATTTTAGTACAGTATTCATGGCTGCGGTGCATGGGGTTTCTGGTCTGGAAGGCGGCCACGGTCCGCCAGCCTTTCTCGGCAAATATTTGGCGGGTCTCAGCCGGACGGGCGTAATAAGAGCCGTAAAGTTGAGGGTAAGGGCCTTCGCTCAAGGCTTTGACTTGGCCGCCGAGGTAAACTTCGGGCTGAGCGTAGATCTTGGCCACTCCGGGATGGGCTTCATCTTCTGAGCGGAAGACCAGGCGGGCCTCCCGCCGTTTATCATAAGTAAACTTATCCTCAACCCGAAGAAGGCCCATAATCTCTTGAGTTTCTCGATCCACCAAAGCGGCTTCTGAATTCAGCGGTAAACGATCGGCTTCTTCTTGGGTAACCGCCAGGGTGATGGGAATAGGCCACAGCAAACCGTTGCTCAGGCGCATTTCCTTGACGACCCGCTGGTAATCATCATGATTCATGAAACCCGAGAGGGGGCTGAAAGCACCCATGGCCATCATGATCAAGTCGGATGTTTCCCGGGAAGACAGAAAAATTTTAGGCAGAGAGCTGGCTCTGGCTTTTTCTTCGGCGCGGGCTTCTTCTTCCACGAGCAAAGGTTTAAGTTGGCCGCCGTGAGGGGGAACAAGAGTCATCTTTACCTCCATTAAAGTTGTGTCATCATTTATAATCTAAGTCGTTGAAGACTTCTCTTTTATTATAAAATCGCACCGGATGCAAGTTGTTCACTTGGTCAAAGATGAAGAGGAGACTGAGGGTCCCTTCTTTATACTCAAATAATACTCTTATTAGAGTCTAAAGCTTAATTTTTTCTCCCCTCTCTGTCAAGTCGTAATTCAGATGAGCCAGATTTGTTGGAGAGCAAGGGCCAGTCATTCTAGTAAATTAGGGTGGAGCCAGAAGTATAGAGACCCCGGTCAAGTCATTTCAAAATCTAACCAGAGTATTTAGTATTAATCATCTTGTCCTCAAAAATCTAACCATGATGGATAGCCATAAGCTCTCCGCTTGGTTGAGTTTCTATAAAAATTGTTATACCAAAAGCTTGGGAGACGGAGGCCAAAGTTTCAGACCTCGTTATTGGTAAAAAAGACACTATGATAATCTATTCAGCGACTCTGGGGATATAAGCAGCTTTTTAAATTTAGTTTAGACTACCTTTCTCTATCGTCAAATGGATGGAGCTATATAATAGAAATGTTATCTTTTATGGTATGATTTGTTAATTTTCTAAAGAATGGGTTCGGCCCGGGCCAAGAACGTTTTTAAAAAAGTGGAGAAATAGGTTTTTCCCCCAGGAAGTCCAGGTAAAATGAAAAGTATATCGCCTTTTTTATTCATCCCAAATAAGGAAGGATAGTAATTGGGCCTGAATCGTGAAAATTCTTCTAAAGGAAAAAGTTCAAATTTAACACCCAGGAGATTTCTCAGTCTACTGGCGGACTTTAATTCCTCTCGTGGCACCAAACCTATAACTTGGTAAGGCGGGCCAAGGTGATTTAGAGAATCAATTATTTCCAGACAAGGCGGACAATTCTGCCCCGAAAAGAAAAAAATTAAATAAATTTTCACCACCGCTGGCTTGCGTTTGACAGGGCGAGAAAAAAAATGATAATACAATCACGGCTTTTATCCTGGAGGCAGTGGATGGCTTATCGAGTGATGATTGGCGAAAAGAGTCCCGTAGTCCGTAATTGGCTGGAATCCACTTTTCCCCATCAGGAATTCATTCTTCAATTTTTTGGTGATGGCCAACAACTCAAGCAAGCCATTGAGGCCAGCCCTCCGGATGTGGTCCTCTGTCGAATTTCTCTGCCTGGACAGGATGGATATCAGCTAGCCGAGTGGTTTAAGGAAGAGAATTTAGGTTCTAAAACGGGTTTGATTCTGCTTAAAGGGCCCTTTGAAGAAATTGAAGAAGAGAAAGCGGCTTCTTTGGCGGTGGATAAATTAATCGAATTGCCTCTGGCTTCTCAGGAACTATTAAACCTGGTGCAGGAGGTCATCGATAGTCGTCACCTGCCGGAGAATTTGCCCGAAGAACCTGAAGAAGTCAGGGAGGAAATGATACCGACTGTGGAACTAGGGGAGGAGGTCAAACAAATCTTACGGGCGGAAATTCTGGAAATGGAACGCGAACTGGAGAAACGCTTGGGGTCAAAATTGAAGATAGAACTGGCCCGATGGCTGGAGAGTAGACTCAGCCGCACTAAAAATCAATAAATAGAGAAAAAACCTCCAGATATTGCTAAAATATTAATTCAAAAATGACGACTCTCAAGATGGCGGTAAGAGAATGAACAAGAAACCTATGCTACCCAAAGCCTATGATCCCAAACCTGTTGAGGACAAATGGGCCAACTTCTGGATTAAAGAAGGACTCTTTAGAGCTGAGGCCAGCTCGAAAAAACCTAAGTTTTCCATGGTCCTGCCTCCGCCCAACGTTACCGGCTCGCTTCACATGGGACATGCCCTCTGCTTTACCCTCCCGGATATAATCGCCCGTTGGAAAAGAATGTTGGGTTATAATGTGCTCTGGTTGCCGGGGACCGATCACGCTAGTATTGCTGTTCATAATGTTATTGAACAGGAATTGCAAAAGAAGGGTCTGACCCGAAAAGATTTATCGCGGGAGGAGTTTCTCCAAATCGCCTGGGAATGGAAGGAGAAGTATGGCGGAGTCATCACCAACCAATTGAAAAAGATGGGTTTTTCCCTGGACTGGTCCCGGGAAAGATTTACTATGGATGAAGGATTTTCTCGAGCTGTCCGCACTGTTTTTGTCACCCTCTACAAGGAAGGATTGATTTACCGTGATTATTACCTCGTCAACCATTGTCCCCGCTGCGGTACGGTGCTGTCCGATATCGAGGTGGAACATAAGGAATTATCGGCCAAATTGTATTACATTCGTTATCCAGGAGAGAACGGCCATGAGGGGGTGGTAGTGGCGACCACCCGGCCCGAAACCATGCTCGGGGATACGGCCGTAGCCGTTCATCCAGATGACCCTAGATATAAGCATTTAGTCGGCCGGAAGGTGATTCTGCCGCTCCAGAATCGACCTATTCCGGTGATCGCTGATGAATCGGTGGAAATGGACTTTGGCACTGGTGCCGTCAAAGTTACTCCGGCTCATGACCCCACCGATTTTCAATTGGGGAAGAAACACAACCTGGAGCAAGTGATTGTCATTGATAGTCAAGCTCGAATGACAGCCGCGGCCGGGCCCGAATTTCAAGGCTTGGACAGGTTCGAGTGCCGAGAGAAGGTTTTGGAAAAGTTGCGAGCCCAAGGTTTATTGGTCAAAGAAGAAGACTATCGCCATGCTGTGGGGCATTGTTATCGCTGTAAAACTATCATTGAGCCCCACCTTTCTTGGCAATGGTTTGTTAAAATTGGCCCCCTAGCTAAAGAGGCCATAAGGGTGGTTGAGGAAGGACGGATTCGTTTTGTCCCCCCCAACTGGGCCAAAACCTATTTTGAGTGGATGTATAACATCCATGACTGGTGTATTTCCCGCCAGCTCTGGTGGGGACACCGGATTCCTGCCTGGTACTGTCAAGATTGCCAGGCAGTCATGGTGGAAATGGAAGCCCCTCAGGAATGCTCCCGGTGTCATAGTCGCCGCCTGGTCCAGGATGAGGATATTCTCGACACTTGGTTCAGTTCCGCCCTCTGGCCCTTCGGCACTCTGGGCTGGCCGGAGGAGACAGAGGACCTCCGGGTTTTCTACCCCACTGATTTAATGGCCACCGGCTTCGATATCATCTTTTTCTGGGTAGCCCGGATGATCATGATGGGCCTCAAGTTTATGGGTGATATTCCCTTTCGGGATGTTTTCATCAACGGCCTGGTCCGGGATTTTAAAAAACGCAAGATGAGTAAATCCGAAGGTAATATTATCGATCCCCTGGAGATGACCGAAAAATATGGCACCGATGCTCTGCGTTTTACTTTAGCCGCCTTGGCTATTCCGGGAATGGATATTTCGCTTTCAGAAGAAAGAATGGCCGGCTATCGAGCCTTTGTCAATAAGATCTGGAATGCCGCCCGATTTGTCTTTCTCAATTTAGAGGAAAAAACAGAGGGCGGAGGGGAGCTGACCCTGGCGGACCGATGGATAAAGAGTCGGCTGTCTCAAGTGGCTGGGGAGATCAATGAGGCGCTGGAGGCGTATAAATTCTATGAAGCGGCCAACCGGATTTATCATTTCGTCTGGCACGAGTTTTGTGACTGGTATCTGGAGCTGGTCAAACCCGCCCTGGAGAAAGGCAATGAGAAAAGCCGAGCCACATTGGTCGAAATGTTGGATATGATTCTCCGCCTCCTCCATCCCTTTATGCCTTTTGTCACTGAGGAGATATGGCAGCATCTACCTGATAGCGGGCGCTCTCTTCTGGAGGCCGCCTTTCCGCAGGAGAAACCGGAATGGCGTGATAAGAAGGCTGAGGAGGAAATGGCCCGACTCCAGGAGTTGATTACAGCCGTAAGAACAATTAAAGCCGAAAACACCATTCCTCTGAAGAAAAAAGTCAGTCTTTGGGTAAGGGTCGCTGCCCCTGGAGATAAAGATTTCCTGCGAGCTCATCAGGCGGAGATTTTCCATTTGGCTCAATTAAAAGAGCTGCAACTGGTGGATGATTTTCCTGCCTCCGCCAAGTTCTTGAAAGGGCTGGCCGGTGAATGGGAAGTGGGTCTGCTGGTTGAGGAGGGGCTCATCGAGCTGGAGAAGGAAATCAGCCGTTTGATGCGGGAATTGAAAAAGACCGAAGAGGATATAGCCAAACTAGAAGCCAGATTAAAGCAGCCCAGTTTTCTGGAGAGAGCTCCCCAGGAGGTGGTGGAGGAAACCCGCGCTCGACTGGCTGAATTGAGGCGGAAAAAAGCCAAGACTAGCGAACACTTAAGCGCCTTACAGGGGCTGTCAGAATCAAAATAGCCCTCCACCAATCTGCTTTCTTCCAGGCGAGGAGGCAGTTTGAGGCCAAACGAGAGGGGGGAGGAAAGGGGTTTGGCCCACATTAAGCTAAAATGAAAATTGGAGAAAAAATTATCCATTTACCGAGTTGCTCATCAACTAATGATGTCCTCCGGGAGCTGGCTGAGCAGGGAGAGGAAGAAGGAGTGGTTGTTTTAGCTGAGGAACAGACTGCCGGACGAGGGACCAAAGGCCGAAGTTGGTTTTCTCCTCGAGGGAAGGGGCTTTATCTTTCTGTTCTTCTGCGGCCGGCTAGAGAAAGTGCTCTTCTTCCCTTGATGGCCGGAGTAGCCGTGGCCGAGGCCATGGCTGAGGAATATTCCTTGAAGATTCGAGTTCGCTGGCCCAATGATTTAATTCTCAAAACAAAAAAATTAGGCGGGATTCTCTGTGAAAGTTCATTTGCTGGCAGCCAGCTGAGTTATGTCGTTATCGGTATCGGCCTTAATTTGAATCAGGAGGAAGAAGATTTTCCTCCGCCTCTCCGTCCCACGGCCATTTCTCTTAAAATGGTCCTGCAACGGGATTGCCATCCAGAGTTTGTGGCCGGAAAAATCTTTACCTCGTTAAGCAGATGGTATAACATTTTTCAGGCGAGAGGAGATGAACAAATTCTCAAAACAGTTGAAATTTTAAATCAGTTTCAGCCTGGGGAAGAGATTACTTTCCTAATTGAGGAGGGGCCAGTGAAAGGACGGTTTCTGGGCTTGGATAGTTATGGTCGACTGGTGGTAGCTACGGATAGCGGGACCCGAATTTTCACGTCGGGTGAGGTTCTCACACCTGTAGAATCTCTATCCCCGGGGGAGGAGGGCCACGCATGATTCTAGCTATTGATATTGGGAATACGACGATTGCGCTGGGAATTTTTGTTGGTCAACAGCTGGTTCGCAAATGGCGTCTGCGCAGTGAACAGGAAAAGACGGCCGATGAATATACTCTGGTGCTTCTGAATCTTTTAGGTTGGGCCAAGATAAAAGAAGAGGAGATCAGCGGGGTCATCATTTCCAGTGTGGTCCCCCCCTTAACTCCTGTTTTTCAAAAAGTCTGTCGTCAACTCTTCGGCCGGCGAGCCCTGGTGGTGGGGCCGGGCTTAAAAACCGGCATGGCTATTCTTTATGAGAATCCCCAGGAAGTGGGAGCTGATCGGGTAGTGGCGGCAGTAGCGGCTTTTGCTAAATATGGAGGGCCGGTGATTGTGGTGGATTTTGGCACGGCCACGACATTTGATGCTATTTCTGCCAAGGGAGAGTATTTAGGTGGGGCTATTGCTCCGGGAATTGAGATTGCGGCCCAAGCTCTTTATGAGAAAACGGCTAAGTTACCTCGAATTGAGATTAAAAAGCCGTTGTCCGTCATAGGCAAGACCACTGAAACAAGTATGCAGGCCGGCCTGTATTTTGGCTATAAAGGCCTGATAGAAGGCCTAATTGCTGAACTACAGCAAGACCTTGGGCCGGAGACGAAAGTGGTTATGACCGGAGGCTACGCTGAGCTTTTTTTCCCGCAGCAACGACAGGCGCTTTTCTACGAGCCTGACCTGGTCCTTGAAGGATTGCGTTTATTATATGAGAAAAACAGGCGGTGACTGGGAATTAGATATTTATCAAATCGATGGATTTAAAGAAAAGAGATGATCTCACTGAGCCTCTTTCTCAGGAGGAGCGGTCTGTTTATTTCCAAACCATTGCCGATTTTATCTTGCAACATCGTCGCGGTCACCTCTTTTTGACTCCTCATGAGATGTTCTTGATTGATAAATGGTTGCAACAGCAAATTCCTTTAAGAGTAGTTTTAGAGGGCTTACGCCGAGCGGCTGAGTTTTGGCGGGAAAAAAGAAAGTCGCCTCGGACCTTGACTCTAGTCAGGGTGGAGCGATTTGTCTTGGCTGCCTATCAGGCCTTCCGAGAACGCAAGATCGGCCGTCAGAGGAAGTCAGATGCCTCCTCTGAGGCTAACTTTGACTGCCAGAAAATTATAGAAGTTGTCCGTCCTTTTCTGAGCCCGAAAAACCAACGTCTTAAACCTTTAAGTCCTTACTTTAAGCAAGCTGTGGCGCTCTTACAGCAAAAGAAGGTCGACGCGCCATTTTTAGAGGAGCTGGATGAAAAAATTGACCAAATCCTCTTGAAAATGGCCTTGCCCGAGGAGAGGCAAGCCGCCGAAGCTGAAGTACAGACTTATCTTCAGAAAAGTTCCCCCCGAGAAGTAAAGAAACTGCTGGAGCGGGCCATCATTAAACACTTACGGCGGAAGTGGCAAATTCCTTACTGTTCTCCTTACTTGTATTAGTTGATGTCTGGGCTCTCTTTTCTTGCTTTTTGACCTACCTTGGTGGGCTAGAAATAAACCAAAACCACCTGGCGTTAATCTAAACTCGCCATAGTTCAGGATGGAAGATGACCTGCAGGATTTTATCAGGGGGAGAATTCAATTCCTCTTGCAGAGCCTCAAGGTGGATGCCCTCTCGCCGGTCAGAGAGAACCCAGCGGGTGAGCAGAGCCGAGGAAGCACAGGTTTTTTGAGCGAGAAAGTAAGAATTTTCAGGATAGACAAATGATTCCTCAGGAAAGGCCACGGAAAAAACCGGGGCGGTGACAATTTTCTCCAGATGGCGGGCGAGATTAAGGACTTGTTGTTCATAGAATTTTTCCACGGTGGTCTGAGGCGAGAGGTGCCGAATGGAAGGCAACAGTAAGCCCACCTCATGACCTAAGGCATTAATTTGTTGGAGGGTTCTTTTGACTTCGTCAGGCGACTCACCCAGTTCCGGGGAATTGATGTCGATCAGAAAACTTCCCCGAAGACCCAATTCCTGCTCTTTTTGGGCCAGAGCCAGGGCCTGATTGAGATGCTTCTGGACGTCATGACGGAGGATAAATTTTAGAGACTGAACCTGGCTTTTTACCTGGGGAATTTCCCGAAGTAAAAAGGAATCATCAAAAGACTCTTTAAGAAATTTAATGAAAGTTGAGAATGATGCGAGGGTCATCTTCATTTGTTTAGATTTTGTATTTTACACCAGACCAGGCAGGACAACAAGCAACCGAATCAAATCATCATAGAAGATTTTTGATGACTTGATTAAGATTATAAGCCTTCACACAGATAGTTAGATTCGGCAACAGAGGCCATCTTCTAAATAATACCTATCCCTTACTTAAGAAACCAATCCTCCCAACAGTTTGCTAATTTCAAATTTATCAAACAAAGTGGCCCCTACTTTCGCCCTGTCTCCCGTCGTTTTCCGTCATCTTTTGCCGTTCAGGTTCTAAATATTCTTTATTCCAAATATCATCTGTCAATTCTTTGACTTTCTTTCCATATTCGACCAGGCCTTCATAATAGTCTGGATCTTGTAAAGCTTGAGCAGCCGCCTCATCAGCCGGTTGAGCCTTAGTCCTTTGAATAAGGTCATACATTGTTTCGTAATGGTCTCTAATAGGACAGGGAACAATTATATTACCCATCTGATGGGCGGGACCTTTAAGAGCATATTCCTCCTGCCACTCTCTTATTTCTTTAAAAAACGATGAAAAAAGAACTGTATTTAGGTTTCCACCTTGTTTGTAAATCTCGACAATATTGCCAGCCTTATAAGGATTAAAGACACAGGGCATAACATTACCATTCCAATCAATGTAGAAATATCCACCCGGCTTGCCAGCCGAAATACAGCCGCTGCTGACTGCTCCGCAATTCCAAAAATCAGCCATGAAAACCCCTTTCTCTCTAATTAACTGCCAAGTCTTAAGATACATTTCCAACCGTTGTTGAGGAGTAACCATTAAATCCAGGGTAAAGCTGCGGCCAATGGGCATGTACTGGAATATCCAGCCGTAAAGAACACCATGTTGATTAAAATAATAATCGATAAACTCATCGCTCATGATAATCTCGGCATTATGGCGGGTAGCAGTGATAGAGATGCCATAAGGGACTCCGACCTTGCTCAGATTCTCGAATGCTCTGAGAATCTTTTGATGGACACCTTTGCCCCGCCTCTTATCTGTCTCTTCTTCAAAACCTTCTACTGATATGGCTGGGGTTATGTTGCCTACCTCGGCAAATTTCTGGGCAACTTCCTCATTGATAAGGGTACCGTTGGTATACATGAGGAAAAATGTATCTGAGTGCTCCCGGGCTAAATCAAAGATAGTTTTACCCTGGCTTTTGTAGACTAAAGGCTCACCACCTGAAATCACAGTAAAATGGGAATTCCATAATTCCTTTTGCTCTCTTACTACCCGAGTCACGATTTCAAAATCTAATCTTTCTCTTGAAGTTCGAAAACTGTTGGCATAACAGCCAATACACTGGAGATTACAGTTTTTAGTTGGACTTATGGTCACAAAGCCCGGTGGTTTAATGCCATATTTTTCTTGAAATGCTTTTATTTTATCAGTTCTTTTCCAGTAGATATTTTTGAACGAATCCATAAATTTTACCCAAACTTCCTTGGAAATCTGCCCGCTCCTTAAGCCTCTATCAATAGCATACATCATGTTGCGGGCCATATAAAATTTATCTTCCTGTACCTTACGAGGAAATTTTTCTTTATCCCTTTCTAAAAGTTCTTTGTATAGTTTCTTTTGGATTCTATTCATTAACAATTTCCGGGGAAGACTGTAAGCAAGAGATGAAATCAGAATTTCTTTCATAGGGCTTTTTAAATTGTTGTTCTCTTTCTTCATTTTTTCCTCCTTCACCAACTGAAATATTGGACTATTTTAGTTTTACATTCGGTATTACTCAAAAAAAAATTTATCTTCTTAATATGCCTTTAAACAAAATCTCCAACAGCTTTTCAACATTTCTTTCTAATTCAGGAACAGGAACCTTTTCTGACCAGGGATATTCAAGGCCTTTTAAGGCCGCCAGAATAACAAAAGCAGTCAGTTTGAGATCCCGAATTGAGAATATTTTCTTCTCTATCCCTTCTTTAAGTATTCCCTTGATTATCTCTATTTCTCGATTAAAATCCATTTCTCTTATTTTTTCGATAAAATCATAGCCCTTTAAAAATTCATCTTTAAGAGCGCTGTAAAGATTAGTCAGTTCATTCAAATATTGCATTCTGGTTAGAACAAAAGCTTTGAGTTTTTTCTGGGGACTTATTTCTTTTTTGATAGCTTCGTTTATCTTTTCGTTTAAGATATTACTTTCTTTTTCCACTACTTCTTTATAAATATATTCCTTGCCTTTAAAATAATGATAAATAGTGGCCTTGCCCATGCGGGCTGCTTTGGCTATATCATCCACAGTGGTTTTGATAAAACCAAAACGGCCAAAAAGCTCCTGAGCAGCATCAATAATATTTAACTTTTTCCTTTTTTCCATCTTGACTTTAAAAATCGAATATTCGACCATATCATTATTTTGTTCTATACTAAGATAAATAAAAAATTTTATTTTGTCAATATTTTATTAGTGCATGTAAGCATCCCCAAAACCGTGAGAAAATAAATAAGGCTCAACGTATACTATTATTTTAAGTAAAAACACAAGAGGCGAACCAACCTATCTTTGCAGTTTTTCTAAAATTAAGGAGATAATAAGGATATAATAAATTATATATAGATAATCTATCGAAAGATGATTTGATTCGGTTTTGGGAAGCCAAAGCCGGCTCAGGGAGGATAATAATGAAGAAAGAACTTCTGGCAAGTGTGCTTGCTGGGCTGTGTTTTATCTCTTCAAGCCCTTTCGCCCGGGACTTTAATAGAAATAGATGTCCAGGCCCAGGCCACTTTGGCATAAAACTTGGCAAAAAGAGGTTCCGGCTCTCAAAACAGGGTTAATACTGAAAAAAGCCGGAGTATTTACCGGGTATACCTTATTCTCTCCAATTACTTCAACTGAAACGTTTCTGATAGATCTCGATGGGAGAATTATCAATGTCTGGCAGAGTGATTGTGAACCGAGTCAAGCTGTTTACCTTCTGGAAAATGGCCATTTCCTTCGGACAGGTTTTGTCGGACCTGAGGCCAATCGCACCTTTCATGGTGGCGGTGCTGGGGGGCACGTTCAGGAATTTAGCTGGGCAGGAGAATTATTCTGTGAGTTTGAGTATAACAGCGATAAGTTCCTTCTTCATCATGATATTGAAAGATTGCCCAATGGTCATATCCTGCTGATCGCCTGGGAGAAAAAAACCCAACGGGAAGCTATTGAAGCTGGACGCAATCCAGCCACTGTTGGTGAAGAGGGATTATGGCCAGATTGTATAATTGAAGTCAGACCAACTGGCAAGAAAACAGGCCAGGTTGTCTGGGAATGGCATGTCTGTGACCACTTGATTCAAGATTATGACCCTGCCAAGAAAAATTACGGTCGGGTAGCTGAGCATCCAGAACTAATTAATCTTAACCCCGGGGATTGGACGGGGCGATTGACCCGCCAGCAACGGGAGAGATTAAGGTCTCTAGGTTATCTCCACTTTGGCCCCCAACATGCTTCAGGAAAAGCTCATCCTGATTGGATACATATTAACTCCATTGATTATAATCCTGAGCTTGATCAAATCCTTAGTCAGCGTTCTCGGCTTTAATGAAATCTGGATTATTGACCATAGCACAACGACTAAGGAGGCCGCTGGGCATAAATGAGGCCGGAAGGGGAAAGGAGGAGATCTACTTTATAGATGGGGCAACCCCCAAGTTTATGGAGCAGGCTCAGCGGCTGACCAGCGTCTTTTCGCTCAGCATGACGCTCAATGGATTCCATCGGGATGCCCGGGAGCAGGACATATATTGATTTTCAACAATGGACGAGGCCGCGTTGAAGGTGATTATTCCTCAGTGGATGAGATAGTTCCTCCCTTAGATAAAAAAGGAAATTATTATCGCCCAAAAGGTGAGGCGTTCGGCCCGGAACGTCCAGTCTGGAGTTATGTTGCTCCCCATAAAGAAGATTTTTACTCGAGCCATATTTCCGGTTGTCAACGACTTCCCAATGGTAATACTTTGATTTGTTCGGGAGAGAAAGGCATTTTCTTTGAGATGACAGAGGAGAAAAAGATTGTCTGGAAATTTATTAATCCTCTCTTTGGACAGCCACGACCTCCTTTGGGCGGGCCAAGATCACACAGCAAGCAGAACCTGAACGTAGGCCAGAGAAATGAACTTAATCAGAGAGGAAGGAGGCCCGGGAAGGGACAGCTACCTCCTTCAGGCCCTATAAACTCTGTGTTCAAAGCGTATCGTTATCCCCCTGATTTTCCTGGATTTAGAGCAAAAAAATTAACCCCTGGGGAAGATCTAGTAAGTTATGTTAAGAAAAAATATCTTCGCTGAATTCCAGGACAACTTGATTCTCCTTCTTGTCTTTTTAGAAAATTAATCTCCTTCTTCATCTACTATCGGGAAAAGATATATTTATAATTCTAAAGCAGCTATTGGATTGCTAGGGTTGAAGCTTACTTTTTCAGAGTTATCTTTTTAACTGCGGTGCCGCCCATTTTGGATTTGACGGTGAATTCCACCCAGCCCGGCGAACCCTTCATCTGGACCAGGACGCAGAAGCGTTGAGTGTCTTTACCTTTGAGTCGGAATTCAGCTCCTTGAGGAGGAATGATGGTAAAACGGGCCTGGGGATTTTGGAAATCAAGCACAGCTGTGCCGCCCGACATTTTCAGCGGTTTAATATTGCCCGAATGGCGGAAAGTGATTTTGTCTTTCACCGCTCTTTTGAGTTGAACCGCCCGGTCGGATGAAGTGGGATAGACCCGGTCGTTAACCACGGTGACTTTAATCCAGTAAAGATCTTGGGTGACTGGTTCGACATCCACTTCTTTGATTTCCACCCGAGGCAGCTGACTAGCACAGTAGAGGACAAAATGGGTGTTTTTAAGAGCTTCTTGTTCGATATAGCGCCAAGGAGGAGTACGGCGGAGATGTTTCCTGGGTGTTCCTCCTATCCAGACCTCTCCCAGGTCAGGATGTTTAACTTTATGGGGCATAATCCAGCCTTCGCCCGTCAGCTCGATATCAATCCATTTGAGATACTCTTCTTCAGAGACTCGACCATCCCCATTTTCGTCAGCATCAAAATCAGGTGAACCCCAAAGCTCAATGAGATAGGAGTAAGCGCCGAGCATATAATAAGTAGAGGCCGGGTGTTGACCGACCAGTCCGGCGATGACCGGACGGTAGTTTTTTAAAATCCTGGCGCCCATGGTGACAATTTGAGTCTGAACATCCATGTCGTGCTGATATTCAGGGGCTACCTGGCGGTCAAAGAGTTGGGCGTATTTATTAGTTTTCCGAAGTTCGGCCAGGCGTTCTTGGACCATCTGCTGATAACGTTGTCGTTCCTCGGAGGACATGGTTTTAGCCCCGACATCGGGAGGAGCCTGAAACATGATCAATCGGCCGATGTTGTGATAATGAAAGGTAACCATGATGTTGGGGTGAGCTAGCTGAAATTCGTAGACATTACGGGTGCAGGGTTCTGAGAGGGGGTAGGGGTTGCCGGCTTGTAAGTTCCAGCCATAAGGGAAATTACGATTAGGATCGGGCCCACCAATATCGTCTTCGTTAATCAAGCCGTCCCCATCGTTATCGTAGCCTTCCGGGCCGATACGGCGGAAGCGTTGAACTTCTTCCCGCTCGTCAGTTACAGGAATGAAGCGCCGTTTATCAGGCGAAAGTTTGTACTCGCCATGGGGGTCTTCGACGTACATCACGGACAATTCGCCGTCGCCGTCAACATCCTCTGTTCGGTCTTCATCATAGAGTCCGTCGCCGTCATTGTCTTCGGGACGGAAAGGCTCACGGGGGTTGTTGGGAGTGTTGGGGAAACGGACAAAAGAGTCGTTGGCGTCGACATTAAAGCCGGGCAGAACATAGAAAGTACAATTATTGACTAATTCATGAACATAAGGGTCATAGTCATAGCGAGTAAGAAGATACCAGATTAGATAGAGTGAACAGGTGATACCATTGACTTCATTGCCGTGAATAGCTCCATCTACCCAGATGGCCGGTTTGCTTTCAGCTTTACCAGTGGATTTGGCGGTAATGGTCATTAAGTATTGATCCCGACCCATGCGGCTGCGTCCGATACTCTGGATGTCGGCCAGATGGGGATATTTTTTCTGGAGGTCGTGCATGATTTTGGTCCATTCAGCATAAGAGTAATATCTTTTCCAGCTCAAAGGAAAGTCCATTTCTCCATGGTAGCCTCCAGGACTCAATTGTTTTTTCTTTTGAGCTTGAAGTGGCTGCCAGGACAGAGGAGAAACCAGAAAGCTGAGAGCCAAGATGAGGCCCAACCAATGTTTTACAGATATCTTTCTTTTCATTGGTATCTCCTGTCTTAATATGTAATGGTTTTCACGTAGGTCCCCCCTTTTTGAGAGGTGACCACAATTTTTAGGGGAGGATTGCCTTCCACTGCCACCAGCCATTTAACCGTTCGACGGGGGCCTGGCTGGTCAACCCTATCCGGTCCCCGTCGGCGGAAGAACATCATACCCATGGGATAGCCTGGTCTCATCATAAAACGTCGGGAGAACCGGCGTGAAGTTGTTGATCTTTCTAGCGAAACACGCCCTGCCTGATAACCAGGAATTTTCATGGTGCCTTCTAGAACGCCTAGAATTTGGAAGGGTGTCCCCTGGAGAAAGCGGATTTTGTCACGGTCACCGATAAGCCAGACAGCATCTTCCCGATTACCAGCGAGACTGGCTCCCCGGGCCACATGGGTGGCTAATTTACCTTGGTTTTCGATGACTGCGGTAACTTCGATTATTTTAACTTTGCTTCCAGCTGAGGTTTTTTTGATGGTGAAAGTATCATTTTTCTTTTCAGCCTGGGCCGTGCCTCCGCTACCGCTGTAAAGGACTTTGGCGGTGGCTTTAGTAATGACTACGTGAGGAAGCAGAGTGGCCCGATACAGCTCAAATTGCCAGTGTTTCTCACAGACTTCCCGCAGGGGTTCTCCAGGCCAGGCATTGTTCCGATAGCCAGGCAGCCAACCACCGATTTCTCCTTCCCCCAGTTCGGGATGGCGGAACTTTTTCCAGGGAAGGAAGTATTTCCCTCCATATTTCTCGTCCTGATATTTGAGGAGAGCCCGTTCCAATTCCAACCGAGAAGCCGTATCTTTTATTTTGGGAAAATCCTTGAGGTCTTTAACTGGATTCCAGAGCTCAGTAGTGATGGAATAGAGACCGTATTGGAGATAGGCCCAGTCAGTGGCCATGCCGTAGGCATAGCGCCGGTCTTTCTCTTCATTATAAGAAACCCGCCAACCTCGAGGCAGTTCATAACCGCGTTGAATGGCGTATTTGTTTTTAGAGGTCTTTTTTAATTTTTCGCGAAATTCGTTTAAACGTTCTGGATGGAGCCAGGCTTCGGGTATTTTTTCCCCAATAATTTCCAGATATTTTTTGCCCATAATGAAGTCAAAAACCGCCACATCTTTAGGATGGAGTCGAGTGTGAGGAGCGGTTCCCAGGGGGCGGAAGGTGAAACCACCGGAGGTGTGGTAGAATTGAGCCATGAGAATATTCCGGTGATTGGTAAAAAATTCAGCGATGGCTCTGGTTTCCGGCGCTGAAGTAGGGTAGTCTCCTGAACCACCGGGGAAGCCGTTGTCTTTAAACCAGCCTTCAGGGAAATTGCGATTAAGGTCAATTCCCCGCTCGGGGTCTTCTCCTCGGCGGCCATCACCGTCATTATCTTTGTCTTCTCGGATGACGGAATACCGAGTTTTATTGGTTTTTTCACCTTTTTTCAACCGCACCATCAAGCGGGGGTCCTGGTCGTCAATAACATACTGGCCTTGGGGATCTTTATATCTGAAAAGAGTAATATAGCCGTCGCCATTGAGATCATCATAGCCGTCTTCGTTAACCCGGCCGTCGCCGTCATCATCTTTGAGTTCGCTGTTTTGCCGCTGAGGCAGACTCTTTTCCACCGAGTTGTAAACTCCGTCAGGGTTGACAATAGGACAAATATAGAAGGTGATATCGTCGACGAGTTGCGTAATGGTTTTGTCCTGGCCATATTTACTGACCAGTTGGTCAATTATGTAGAGACAGACTTCGGTTCCGGTGAATTCATTACCGTGAGTAGCTCCACAAATCCAGTGTCCCGGTTTACCTTGGTAAGGTTTCATGGGAGGAACATTTTTTACTCCTTCTTTTCTCATGTTCCGCAGAGTGACGTGGGCGTCAATAGTGGTGCCGGTTTTCATCTTGGAAACAACGAGTACGTAGATTGGCCGTCCTAGAGTACTCCGACCTATTTCCAGAAGAGAAGTGAGGTTAGGGTAGGCTCGGGCTACTTTTTTCAGGTAATCAACTGTACCGGTGTAACCATGGTAACGGTCGAAGCTGATGGGTACTTTTTGGACAGGAGCGGCTATTAGAAGAGGGGCAATCAGCAGGCAAAGAGTTAACCAGAAGCCGAGCCGGAGAGATTTTCCTGTTTCCCTTTGTCTTTGAAATATCATTAACAATCCCCTCCTTTCCTTTGAAATATGATATATCTCTAATTATCCAATTTTTTAGCCCCTAAGAAAAGAAATTTTTTTTCCAGAAAAGAGCTTTTATCTCTCACTTTAATGTTCCGAAGTGTTGTGGGCGAGAAGATTACAGATTGAGGGCAAATATAACAATCAGCAATGGTTATCGCTATAGGCAAGGCCTTTGCCTCGGCAAGTCCAGACTGTCGGGATTAAGAACAGTCTTACTTGAGGAGAGATTTGGTTGATTAAAGTCGATTTTTTCTTTATAAAAAGAAGGGTGGGATAAAGAAAAGCCAAAGGGAGGCCCAAGTTTAAGTTTTCCTGAGAATGACCAAGGTGAGGTGAGATGTCTATTTTTTCCAGGAGGCGGATTTTTGGAGGAGTAACTTTTTGAACTTTCCTAGCTTGGAAAGGAGATACCTGTTTTTTTAATCCGTTAATAACCTAAAAGGGAGGGAGATGGATAAGATGAATAAGATGAAACGACAACTAGGTCATCAACCTGGAGTGGTTATTATCGGCTTTCTTTTTCTTCTGCTCTTGCTTCCCCAGGAGAGCCTCAACGTTGGTTTTGTCTTGGAAGAAATACCCGAGAAAGAAGTTCGTTTGGAATTGGCCTGGGTCATTGGTTCCGGGGATGAAGGCGGTGATTTTTACCAGCCGACATATTTTACTCTTGACAATCAGGGGAAGATCTATGTCCTTGATGCCGGCAACAGCCAGATCAAGTGTTTTTCTCCTGCGGGAAAATTGCTTTTCGCCTTCGGTCGGTTTGGCCAGGGGCCGGGTGAGTTTTCTAAAAACGCCGCCAAATTGAAATATCTGGAAGACGGCCGGTTATATTTAATCGATAACCACCAGCGCCGAATAACTATTTTTTCCACAGAGGGCCGACCTCAAAAGGTTTTTAAGTTAAAATTTTTTATCAATGATATTGCCTGGAAGAAAGGCAGGTATTACCTGGCCGACTTTATTCCCCGGCGCAACCATCATCCCCTTCATTTCACTCCCCGGCTGGATAAAATAGAAGGGTCTTTTGGCCAGGTGGTGGAACCAACCCGGGGAATATTTAAGGTAATTCAGTCGCTGCCCGCCCCCATTATGGTGGAGAGTGAATTCGCCCTTTATGACCTTAACTCGCTGGTAGTTACTTCCCGGGAGGAGGTCATTTATTCCCAGCGCTGGCCTTATTATCTGGCCAAATATGATCGAGAGGGGAAATTGATTAAAGAATTGATCGGGCAGACAGATTTTGATTTGTCTTATCCTCTTGAATTGGAGGTAAAAAGGGAGTGGGTCGTTCATAAGATGAAGGGGCCGGTGGGAGAGGTTTTCGACTTAATAATCAGGGCCGATGATTCCCTTGTCGTCCCCTATATAAACCCTGAACGAACATTTATTTACTTTGATTTTTATGACCGGGATTTAAGGCTGGTGAAACGTTATAAGCTAGCCAACGTCGTTTTTGATCCCCGCAGCCGGACCGGCCTCCGTCATCTTTACCTGGATTCCGAAAACCGGATGTATTGTCTGGTGGTTTCCCGGGAAGATTTTCCCGCACTGAAAAAATACAAGCTCTTGTTTTAATCATTTTGAAATTAAAATTGGGGAAAGAGTGTCTTGTCTTCAGGAAGGCTGGTCTCATAAATTAGCCATTGGAAAGAAAAAGAGAGAAAACGCCGCAAGAGATAAATTCCCCCGAGCGGTCATGGCTGGTATCCTGTCTTCTCTCCAGAGTAGTGACCCGGTCCTTGATTAGTTAGAGTTTTAAAAAAATTGGCCTTGAGTCTAAACGTTTTTCGCCTCTGCGGCGAATATATTAATAGCTAGATTAATGACATGGATGAGAAGCGGCTTCTCGAGCGTTGCCTTCAGGGGGATGGCGAGGGATTTAAAATGATGGTCGAGATGTTGGGTGCCCAGGCTATGTCTTTGGCGGTGAATATCCTCCGTAATCACGAGGATGCCGAAGATGCCTGCCAGGAGGCTTTCCTCCAGGCGTTTCAGAATCTTTCCCAATTTGACCAGCGTCAGAGTTTGAAGAGGTGGTTTTTGACTATTCTTTATCGCCGCTGTGTGGATCAGCTCCGCCGGAGGAAGCGTTTTTATCGCTTTTTCGCCAAGCTTAAAAAGGAAGGTGGGTTGTCTCATGCAGAGAAGAACACAGAATTCAGCCAGGCTGAAAGGAAAATCCTCACCCGGGCTACTCTTGACTCCCTTCCGCCTAAAGAAAGAGCGGCCATCACTCTTTGGGCCCTGGAAGGGTATACCGCCGAGGAGATAGCTGAAATTCTCGGGTGCCGAGCCTCAACAGCTCGGGTTTATCTTTTTAAGGCCCGGCAGAAAATCAAGGCTCTCTTGGAGAAGCAGCATGTTTAAATGTCGGTTTTATCGATTTTTAATTCGTCTTATCCCCTTGAAAATTGTCCAGAGTTTTGTGATTCAGCACCATTTCGAGCGATGTCCCCGCTGCCAGCTGCTTTTGGCTCAACCGGAAGAGGTGAAGTCTCTGCTCCTTCAGCCGGAAGCCTTTGTTTTATCCGAAGAATGGCTGGAAAAAGTTGTCGCCCGCGCTCGGATTGAAGACAAAAGTCAGTACCGCTCTCGGGTTTTTCTCGGGCGTTCCCTGGGATGGAAAACGATGGTTGTGGCGAGTATTTTTTTGTTGCTTTTGATAGGTTATTTTGTTTTCCAGCGGTTGAGCCTTTCTCCAGGAAACACCGAGAAAGCCGGAGAAGTGGTCTTTGGGCTGGAGCATCTTCGGGTCAGGGGAAAACCCGCTGACCCGGTTATCTATAGACCTTTCGGCTCCAAACTGATTTTTATTTGGGGCCAAAGCCATAACTTACAGGAGAATAAATAAAGGAGGGATAAAATGAAACGCTGGGGGTCAAAAGGTATCCTGTGCCTTTTTCTTCTCGGGGGATTACTTATCTTGCCCCTCCCGGGGAAGTTACTCAAGGGGTACGAAATAACGGTCAAGTTGCGGCTGTATGAAGGAGTAAGCTCGCTGGCCCATGAACCCCAGACTGTGGTGACCTCGTCTTATCTCTGTCCGCTGGTTTCGGCCAAGATTCCTTCCGGCTATTCCCAGGAGGAAGAGGAGAAACAGATTAAGAGGGTCTTTAATCTGTTGGATGTGAGGTTGCTCAGTGAAGCTGAGCTGCTGTGGGGGGAGCGGGAATTCGGAGCCAAGGACTATGTCCTGCGCTTCGACTCCCGGGAAATGCTGGTCAGAGTCAACCCCATCAATTTCCGAAACAGGTTCCGGATTGTTATTCAAGAACAGACCGGGGTGAAGAAGGTTGACCTTCTGGACACTGAAATAATCCTGCCCCGCAAGAACATCGCGGTTTTTGGTTTTGAAAGTACGGCTGGTATCCCCTATTTTCTTTCCTTTCATGCCCTGCGGCTCGAAGAACCCGGACTTTCAGAGCTCCAGAAGAAAGCGGTTGTCGGGGGAGTTGTCGGCGGCGTGGTGAAAGGTGCGGTCAAAGCTACGGGTAAGATCAAACCACCCAAACTCATCAAGATGGTTGAACCCGTCTATCCACCGGAGGCTAAAAAGGCTGGTATAGAAGGGGTGGTTATCCTGGAAGTGGAAACCGATACTTCTGGTCGGGTAGTCAGAACAAAAGTTCTCCGTTCCATTCCCCTTCTTGACCAGGCGGCTATCGACGCCGTGCGCCAGTGGGTCTATGAACCACTGATTATCGACGGAGAACCAAGAGGCTTAATCTTCACTGTGACCGTTAGCTTCAAATTGAGAAAATAATTCTTTGAAGGTCAGGGCTTCACCTTAAAAAAGGACCCAGGTTACAGGTGATGCCCTGACCTCACTTTTCTCTATCCTTGTTTTTTCCTCTAACAAATTAAAGAGAAATTTAATCAAAGGAAGAGAGTAATGTCCAGTTGGACTTTATACATTGCCTTTTCTCGAGGGAGATTTTATAATTTTTTATGAGGGAGAGGTGAGTGATGGGCCGAAGAATATTTTGCTTAATGGTTGGGCTTTGTCTGATTTGGGGCCTGGAAGGTCTGGCTAAATCCTTAAAGCAGATTACTCTGGAAATGACGCCTGTCTTAGCCCTCAAAGAGGCGGCCGGCTATATCTATTTTTTAGAAAGGCAAAATTCAACTTACGTCGTTTCTAAAAATCGGCTCACTTTTCGTGAAGACAGTTCCGGGAGATAAAAAAGAAATTTATCCCTGAGGCGCCGTTCTCAGGGGGCCTATGCTATAATATCTTAACTAAACCTTGACGGTTTCCAGGAGATTATAGTAACATTACTATTTTCATAAAATTGATAAGAATAGGTTAAATATTTTACGCTAACCGGAAGGAGTTAGGATGAAAAAATTAATCACAATTTTGGCGGCCTTGATGATTCTAGTTCTCGCGGTGAAGGCCGGTGTCATCAAAAAGGCTAAGACTGAAGTCAGTTTCGCCAAGTTCGGTAAGTTGACTATGGTTCAAGAAGAGCGAGTGACTGACTTGAAAAAAGGCGTGTTTAACGGTTACAGCCGTTCTTTGATTGAAACCCACCGTCTGACGGTGGCTTCCCTGTTGAAAAAACACGGTTATCATACCGCCTGTATCGGCAAGTGGCATCTTGGCCTGACGGAGTATTCCCCGGAGAACCCCCAACTGTCCCTGGATGAGTTCACTCGCCCCCTCCGCCCGGGACCCAACGAATTGGGCTTTGATTACTGGTTTGGGATACCGGCTTCTCTGGATATGGCCCCTTATGTTTATATCAAAAATGGTTTGGTGACGGCCTCCCCCACCAGTCGGATTGAAGCCTCCCCCGCCCAGCTTTATGATATGGAGGCTGATCCCTCCGAGAGACGCAATCTCTATGGCGACCCGGCTTATCGGGAAATTGTCGAAGAGCTACAAGCCCTGCTCCGCCGTTACCAGGAGCAAGGTTATACCCGCCCGCGTTGAGGGGATAAGTCTAGAATCGAACTCCGGCGCCAATGGTAAATTGATTAGAGGAGCTGGAAGAGCCGCCGCTACTTATAGAAAACAAACTGAAACTGCCTTCGACAAAAGGTTTCATTTTGCCCTTAAGAAGGCGGGAAAATTCCAGCCCTCCACCTACTTTTAAATTAACAGTGGAGACACCTCCACCTGAAACTAAAGTAAAGCCTCCTAATCCGTAGGGCTGGAAAGAACCTCCTGAGAAGAAATAAACCAAGTCTAGGCCTAAGCCGGTTCCCAGAGATACAGTATTACTCCCTGAGGCCAGATTAAGATTGAAAAGACCGGCTCGGACAAAAAAACGTTGATAGACTTTTATTAAAACACTACCTTCCAGATAGAATGAGTTACTTCCCTCAGAAATGGCCAATCCGCCTCCAGCTTCATACCGAAGAGGTAATTTGGCCGCTGTGCCTAGACCGGCGAGAGATAAGATTAAGACGAGTAGAAGTAGATGTTTTTTCATAAATAATCCTTTCATTATTTAATAATAGTCACGTATTATAGCACTTTTTTTGAATTTGAGGGGAAGGAAGAAAAAAAACTCTCTTCCGGTTCATGGTAATAATTGATACCCCCAGGTATATTAATTATCCCCCTTTAAGAAACGAGCAAAGGCCTCGTAAAGACTCTTCCAGGAACAACTCACCAAGAAAGATGGCCGCATCTGGTGAGTCAATAAGGCGCTCTAGAAATAGAAGTTGACCTTAGTTTTACTGTTTTACGTTTTTCTACCTTTCCTGAGGCAGTAGAGAGGTAGTTAACGAAAAAAACAAGCACCCCTGGTTTAGTTGTTTTAGATTAGTAACTCCAGAAGGTACAGTTTGGAACCTCAGAAGTCAGTTCGGAGCGATAGGAAGAAATTGCGGCAAGGACCAGAAATTCCTGAGCTATAAGGACGGTAGCGCTGGTCGGTGATGTTTTCCACCCCAGCGCTGAGGGTTACCTGTTCGGTGAAGCGATACATGGCTTTGAAGTTCAAAGTGTACCATCCAGGAGCGTAAGTATTTCCGTTAGCATCTAGAGCGTAGATTTCGGTTTTCCCTTTTTCTTCTTCCGGCATGTCTTCATGGGGACGTTCCCCTTGATAAATAGCTGATAGTTCGAGAGTAAGCTTATTACTGTTGTAAACCAACCGAGTCCTCCCGAACCAGGGAGCTGCATGCCGGGAAGGGCTGGTAGTACCATCGTCGAGTTCTTCTTCTCCCTTTTGATAATTAAAGTCCGATAGAAAATCAAAACCGGCGGGTAGTTTCAATTCAAAATCTGCTTGGATTCCATAAACATTAGCTACCGCTGCGTTCTGGATGGCCTGAACACGACTTAAGACTCCGTCGTAAATGATGTATGCCTGTCCATTCAGAGTAAAATCTCTGCGGACCAGAGCATTCTGGAGAGAAGTATAGTAACCTGAAAGGTCAACTCTAAGCACCTTGCCGAAGATTTTAGTTAAGTTCAAATCAGCACTATAAGCGTATTCGGCCTCCAGGTCAGGATTGGGGACGACAACTTTGCCTGGTTCTGAGTCAAAGACTTTGCCCATGTCGTCAACATTAGGCGAGCGAAAGGCAGTAGCCAGGTTAGCGCTCAAGATAAAACTCTTACCAGGGTGCCAAACGCCGCCGATACTTCCCACTAGAGCGCCGTTTTCCAGCCGGGCAGAGGTAAAGGGAAAAGGGTAGAAGGTGGTATCAAACTCGGCCTCGAGGATGAATTGGTTATACCGAAGACCAGCTTGAAGGAGAAATTTTTCAGAAAATTTGTATTGGTTATTAAGGTACACGCCTACTGACTGCCAGGTTGCTTGAGGATAGCGGGAAGGCCCGGGAGAGCTTTCCCCGGTAACGATGTCTTCTAGGCGACCAGTTGAGGTTACATCATTTAACACATATTCAAATCCGTAATAAAGAGTGTTTCTTGTCCCCCATGCCTTGGTTAAATCAAGGTTGATTGAATAAACTTGGACTTCTTCGACCCGGTTTCTCCTTGTTGGTTTGTTTAAGCTTCGGTCAATCCGGCTTTCTTCAAAAGATTGCTGGGCGGCCCGTAAAGATAATTGGTCGAAGAGGACCGTCGGTGCTTGGTGCGTAAGATGAAAATTGTTCATCATCCATTTTTGAGGACCGTAGTTCCATTCAGCATACCGGGGTAAGCCATTTCTCATCCGATTGTGCCGGTCGTAGCGTCCGTAAGGGGAAGTTTCAGAATAATGAAAGCCGTATTGGAAATCCCAATTATCGTTGGGCTTAAAACGGATTTTTTGCATGAGGTTTTTCTGCGAGTAAGCTGACGGTATTTGAAGTTGAGGGTCATCTTGAAAAACAACTCGGTCGAGACCATCAATCCGTTGAACATAATAAGGTTTAAGGTAGTCGTCCGGACCATGACTTCCTTGGCGAAGGTGATCAAAGTCAAAGGAGCTGATACTAGTGAGAAAGGCCCACTTTTTCCAGCCTACATTGACATCAAAATGGCCTGTTTTTTCATTGTTTGCCGATGAGTAACGGGCCACGACTTTACCGGTAATAAGGGGTTCATCAGAGAGGGAGAGTTTGGGGGTCAAAGTCTGGAAGCTCATTACCCCACCAATAGCATCGCTCCCGTAGATGAGAGAACCAGGCCCGAAGAGGACCTCCGTACTCTCAGTGGCGAAAGGATCTAGAGAAATGACGTTTTGAATATTGCCCCCCCGGAAAATAGCCGTGTTCATCCGCACCCCATCAACTGAATAAAGGAGGCGGTTGGTGGCAAAGCCTCTGATCATCGGGCTTCCACCCGCCTGTTGACTTTTCTGGATGAATACTTTACCGGAGACACCCAATAAATCAGCGGCCGTTTGGGGATTTTCGAGAGCCACATCGAGCGGAGAGATGGTGACAATCTGAGTTGGCACTTCAGTTATCGACTGGCGCCACCTGGTAGCTGAGACGACGATTTCATAGCGCGCCAAAGCTGTTGGTTCTAGGAGCACTTCGAAGGACAACGCCTCCAGCTCTTTGTAGCTCAGGGTAAGGGTTTGGTAACCAGGGCAACTGATGGTAATTTTAGCGGCTCCTTTAAAAGCAGAAATTTCGGCCTGACCGCTTTCGTTGGTGACGGCCACCGCCTGGGGTTGGGCACTTTTCAAGGTGGCATAAGGGAGAGGCTCTTTAGTTTTTTTATCCTTGATAGTTAAAATTTGAGAGAAAGCTGGTTGAGTTAAGGTCAAAATTAATCCAGTTAAAATTAAAACAAGGGCCAGCTTGGAGCGGTTATTTGAGAAGAAGCTTGATAATTTTATCATGCCCATCTCCTTATAAACTAACTAGAAAGATAAGTTCTAAAGTAGAATCAATAAACATGGAGAAGCAAAGAAAAGGGAATTTTTGACTATTAGTCCCCTCTTCTTTGGGTGTGAGTAGTTAATTTAACCCAGAAGTTGAGGGGGTGGGGTAAGAGGTGGAAAAGTTATAAATAGATAAAAATCATCGGAGACATAGGCCAACTCATTGGCCCAGGAAGGGAGCGGAAAGTCTTTAGAAACGGTAAGAGTAGCCCAAAGGGTTTTAACCAAGGGGATAATTTGAGGAGGCACCTCAGTTAAAGATTTTAGTTTCTGGTCATCCAGTTGGGAAAAAGCTTGCTTAATTATGTTTTTGATTTTGGCTTGAAGTTGTGTTTCCTGGTCGTCGGGCCAGCACCAGTAGAAAACTGAACCCCCCACCTGGATTGATTCCACTACGTCATAGAGGCGGTGGTTGTATTCGAACTCCTTGGATGAAAGCCATTTAATCTGGGAACGAGCTTGATGAACTTTGAACTCAAGGAGAATAAGATGCTCTAGTAATTTTCCAGCTTCGATTTTACGGTGGATATTTCTCTGGAGGCGAATTTTCTGATACCGCAGCCAGGAAAGATTAGTGACCAAGGGATCAAAGAGCAATGTTCCGGATAAGAGGAGCAATATGGCTAGAATACTTAGAAAGTTAAACCTGCATCTTCTTTTGGATAAGTTAGCCATCAAAATCAAGTATAGGAGTGTAATTAAAGATGTCAAGGGGTTTAGGTCAAAGGCGGGGGTTTTCTCCCGTTTCATTCAAGAAAGCGATGACATTGGTGGGTGTATTATGGATTATTTTGAGTCTTCTTTATCTTTGCTTGTCTCTTCGAGCTCAATCTAATCCAGCCTTGAACTAGGAGAAACCAGTGCCTGGGAAAGATTTTGACATCATGTCTGATAAAAAACTTTCCCCCCAGCCGCCTCCAAGGCTCCTCTTTGATAATGTTTATGGGGAAGAATTGAAAGCTTTTTAATCAAAGGAGAAAAAACCTTTTTTGATTGCCGATCATAGAGCCGGGCCAGTCTGTAGCGGGTCGGGCCGAAAGAAGTGATAAGCTTCCTTTTCCGCGGTTGCCGACCATATCTGTAATATTTATCAGGGTAGCTAGAAATGTATTCCTCTATCACTTTCTCCTCTGGGCCAGCAAGAATGACTTGAGCTATGTGAGGCATCAATGGGTTTTGGTCTCTCCGAAGGGCCTCGCACTATCCCGTTGAGTGTGGGACACGTTTCTGGTACTTTATAGCGAAGGGTGATCTTGATTTCAAGCTCGTCCAGAGGGCTACACTTCCTTCGGTTTTGGTAACCTTTGTTGAAGGTCGTTGTCCTTCTTTTGTATTCATGTCAATATTTTCCCCTCACTTTGGGACAAAGCCTAAATATTTATTTAACCTGAATAATTCATAAAAAAGCTATTTCCTTTCATAACGTATTGATTTATAATACGTTAGAAAAAGAAGTGAGAGGGAACAACCAAAAAAGATTGGACTAATCACCCGCTAAAATTTTTGGCTGTTCTTGGGTAGATATTTTTTAATTTATAAATAGACCAGGTTAACTATTTGGAACCTTTATAATCGAAAAAACGTTATTAATTATTGATGGAATTCGATTGAGAGGCAGCCTGCCCAAGTAAGACTATGGGGCATACTTCCTTGTTTTGGGCTTGAATTTGACTTTTAAGAGGTAAGCCCTCGTTTTGTTTTTGGAGGTAGGAAATTGATGGCCAACTACACTTTTGGGTTCAATGAAACATTTCTGAGGAATTTTTAAAGACAAGTGCAATATATTTTAAGTGGTGGACGACAGCATTTCTTAAATGGTTAAATATCGCTTATAAATTTTTTTTAAATGGGGATATTACTTTTAATAATGAACACGATGAAGAGGGAATGTCCTTATTTGGAAATTTGGGCTCGTTTCTAAAGATGGAGGTTTGTAAAGATGGAGATTTATAGAGCAAATAAATTTGTCCCACCAAAGATAATGGTGGCTTTATTTCTAGTGATGGCGATTCTCCTTGCTCCTTGGTCATCCTTTAGTCAGGTCGAGAAAAGCAACCAGGGTGGAGGAGGAAAACAGAAGGCGAAAGAAAAAACGAGCGGATTTTTGGCCCTCCCTGTTCTCTTCTATACTCCCGAGACAAGCCTGGCCATTGGTGGGGGAGGCATGTTCTACTATCGGCCTCAAGGTAAAAGCCAAAAGACGAGGCCATCTCAAATTTCTGGTTTACTGATGTATACTTTGAAGAAGCAGTATAGGATGTCGTTAAACCCAGATTTGTATTTCGAAAATGGATCTCTTCGGGTGGAAGGAAATATTTCTTATGAGAAATTCTACGATAAGTTTTGGGGGATAGGGCCTGAGGCGCCAGGGGACAATGAAGAAAAATACACCTTTAGCAAGACTAAATTATTACTTAT